>Ga0228710_1003515_pt1 | contig 24907 bp, 8 predicted proteins | sample MedpolnodulmetaG_FD_177995 | JGI IMG/M metagenome (GOLD analysis project Ga0228710, IMG submission 177995) | Root nodule microbial communities from Medicago polymorpha collected in Santa Monica, California, United States - pink nodules | ecosystem: Host-associated > Plants > Roots > Nodule...
ATGCGACGCCTGTACAGGTTGGCCTTCGTGGGCAGCCTGTCTTGAAGCAATCGCCACGCGAGGATAGAAACCTTCAGGGGAACCTGCTTATGCCAGACAAGCTCTCCCGCTGCATCGATCAAAGGTGCCAGCTAATTGGTGAGAAGATGATAGGCTCCACGCACTGTATAGCCTCCCACAGTATCAGGGATCCACTGCCACCTGTCAGATACATCACTTTGCACAACAAAATTATTAAGTAAAAGACAACACTCGCCTAGCAACTCCTCTTCCCACGACCACAACCGTCTCCTCCAACGCCACGCATCTCCCCTACCTCCCAACCACGCCTATACATATCAGCCACCGTAATGTGCCTATTCAGAGCTAAGGCAAATAAACGGTCAAAACGGCTGCACAACGGGGCATCTCCTAACCATCTATCCCGCCAAAACAGAGTGTCCACACAGTCTCCTACCCGCCTCTCCACCCTATCAGTGAACCATCCCCCTCCCTCACCACCAGTACCATCCCTAATCTTCGCTATCTCCCTCCACCAAATAGAAACACTCCGGCCCCCTACCTCCAACCTTCCATCCTCCTCACCGTATCTCGTCACCAAAACCCTATACCATAACCCGCCTCTATCAACCAGCATTCTCCAACACCACTTACCTAGCAAAGCTAAATTAAATTCTCTCAACTGTCGTACCCCCAAACCCCCGTACTCCTTCCGAGAACAAACATAGCTCCAAGCGATCCAGGAAATTTTCCTGTTATCCTCACTCCCACCCCAAGAAAATGTTTTAAAAATAGATTCAATGGAAGAGATTATACCTGATGGAGCTTTGAAGAAGAAAAGAGCATAGACAGGTAGAGATGTCAGAACAGATTTGATCAGAACCAACCGGCCACCAAAAGAGAGAAAACGACTTTGCCAACCCATCAGTCTAGATTTAATTTTAATCAAAACAGAGTCCCAAAATGCTAGTTTTCTAGGGTCACCACCAATCGATAGGCCAAGATAAAGGAAAGGGACCTTACCAACCTTACAGTGAAGAATCGATGCCGCCTCAGTCAACCAAGAATCTGCTATATTGATGCCCACCAATAAACTTTTATGGAAATTCACTTTCAAACCCGACATCAAAGCAAACAAAAACAAAACCGCCCGTAGAGCTCGTACGTTGACCCAGCTCTTAGCTCCTAGTAATAACGTGTCATCCGCAAACTGTAGGTGGGGGACTACAATGTCATTTGCCTGACCCACCCCGTAACCAGTAAAAAAAAAATTCTCTACCATCGATTTCATCATGACATTCAAGCCCTCTTCCGCCAATAAAAAAAGGAAAGGTGACAGCGGATCCCCTTGCCGCAATCCCCTTTTGAGAGAAAACTCTTCTGTAGGGCTTCCGTTGACTAAAACTGAAGCTGTTGCCGTTGACACACACTCTTTAATCCATTTTCTCCACAAAACCGGGAACGCCATTTTTCTCATTACTTCATCCAGGTAACCCCAATCAACAGAGTTGTACGCTTTCTCAAAGTCTACTTTAAAAAGCATCAACTCCTTCTTTGATTTACGTGCCTCATCCACCAGCTCATTAGCAATGAGAATTCCATCAAGAATATGTCTGTCTTTCACAAATGTTGTCTGGGTCTCAGATATTAAGCTCCCCATAACCATCCGTAGACGGTTTGCTAACACTTTCGATAAAATTTTATACAGACACCCGACAAGGGATATGGGCCTGAAATCATGTAACCTCTGGGGACTGTCCACCTTAGGGATGAGAGCAATAAAAGTTGAATTTATACCTCGCGTTAACCTGTCGTTCCTATGGAAATCAGTGATAAAGCGCATGATATCCCCTTGAACAACTTCCCAAAACTCTTTTATAAAACCAAAATGAACCCCATCCGGCCCGGGACTTTTATAACTATCACAATCCCAAACTGCACTCTTGACCTCGTCCGCTGAAAATGGCTTGATTAATCCATTACCAGCATCATAAGATAAATTTTTAAAAACCAAATTCTCAACCCCCGGCCTACTAACATTGGAACTCGCAAAATGATCTCTGAAGTGAGTGAAGACTGCCTGACGGATAGGTTGAACTCCTTCAACAAGAGACCCATTCACCATCAACGATACAATAGCATTGCGTCTCCGTCGTCCAGACAAAACCGAATGAAAATACTTGGAATTAGCGTCTCCATCCTTCAACTAAAGTAACCTCGATTGTTGCCAACTAATGCTTGTTGACACACGAGACAGAGAATGGAGGTCGTTAGTAATATCCCTCATTTCATCTATTTCCTCCACTAACAACCCACCTTCCGCTCCTTTTTCATCGAACTCTGCCAAACGGGCCTTTAAGATATCGATCCTACCTGGTAGGTTTTTAACATGAGTCGAATGCCACTCCCGCAAGGCTGCCTTAATCAATTTCAATTTTTCTTTGATCACAAAGCCGCCCCATCCTTCAATGTGAAAGGAGTTCCATTTATCAGAAACAAACTGTTTGTACCTTGGTACATCTTGCCAACACTTTAACATTCTTGTAGGTCGAGGTCCCCAATTTTCCTCATCTATTGATAACTGAATAGGACAATGTCAGAGAGACCTTGAAGTAGGGCTAGCTGGAAACTATTCGGCCAACATAAGCACCACTCCTCGCACAACAAGTACCTATCAATCCTGCTCACCGAAGTACCATCTCCCTTAAACCACGTAAAACGCCTACCACAGAGCGGCAAGTCTACCAGCCCATTATCTTCAATAAACAAATTGAAATGATTGCTATCAAGGGCCGCACCACCCCCTCTTACTGAGCGACGTTCCTCCAGACTACGTACTGCATTAAAATCACCACAGATACAAACCTTCTTGCCCCTTAGATACTGCAGCCTCACCGTCAAAGCCATCCACAACTCTTCCTTCGCACTTAAATCACAAGAAGCATAAATGTTAAACAAATAGAACACCTCATTAGTACGAACAAATCTACCATGTATTTGAAGCATATGTTCCCGGCTAACCGAAGTCCACACCTCCACCTCCGCCGTATCCCACATAGTTAGAAGCCCACCAGAGGCCCCCACTGAAGGACGATAAGAGTAATCATGACGCGAGTCGCCCCACAACGAGGAACTCAGGAACCCGTCACACGCCATCAATTTGGTTTCTTGAATACAAAGAATAGTCGGTCTTTTCTCCGTCACCAGCCTTCACACCTCTCGCCTTTTTTCCACCCCACCTAACCCCCTCACATTCCACGAAACCAACTTCATTTCCACCCCCCTCCCGCGTCAACCTGTTGCCACCACCACGCCCCCTAAGCACCCCCTCCCTCTCATGGCCATCCACCTCCGACAAAATTGGTCCCTGGTCAAGCGTCTTGGGTCGTGACAAAACGCTAAATTTGTTATTCAAGTCGCCTTTAAAAGTTAAACCAATAGCTTTACCAATGTCCCGGATGTCCTCCTCCACCTCCTCCTCTTGTCCCTGTAATTTAACCCAGTTTTTCCAATCTTTATTTACCGATGCCAATGAAGATGATTCATTAATGAGACTTTGGTTCCCCTCCAATGACTGTGTGACTCTCTCCCTTTGACGCTGACGGTTTCGGACCTTTTTTTTCAATCCTTTCATAATGTTAGAGTGCTTCAATACCTTCATGACTTCTTGTCGATCTTTGGTCGGCAGCCGTGCCACCTTTTTTAAAGTAAGCACCGGATGGCGAAGTGCACCGCCCGCTTTCTTTTTACTTTCAACAAGTCTGTTTCCCCTGCCTATACTGCTCTTTGCCTTGAGAGTCTTTTTCAATCGTTTCTGGTTAGAAGAAATTAAGCCGACATCTCCACGTTGAGCGTTGTAAAGCCACTCAACACTCCATGGACCAGACCCTGAGGATTGAGCTTCTTTGTTACAATTTGTTGTCGACTGAATTCTCCGTTTCCGAACACCTTCCTTGACTTGAACTCGCTGCACCCCCGAAGCATGGGACATGGGTTTTTCACACGAATCCGACTCATCCCCGTGAGAAAGCTGTTTGCTTTGAGTCACGGTATTTGTTCCCCCACGTGCTGATAATTCCTTCGCATTAGAATAACACATCTCTGCTTGCTTTAAGTAAATAGGACTACCCGGATCGCCAACTGGTGCCTGCATTTCCGTTGTCTCCATATTCCCCTCCTTAGTCCGTTCCTCAAACAGATTATCTTCTTCTGCCACGCGAGCGATTTCTATATCAAGTTTGTTAGCCAAATTTTCCACCCTATTATTTGTTTCCAACTCGTCACATAATACGTCTTCTTCCGGGCACGACTTAACGGACTTATCATCATCCTCATACAAGCAAACATCCTCTCCCATGTTGAACCCCCATTCTTCCACAATTTTGATGGCAACACTTTCACCATCAATAAGAATATTTTTCGTCACGTTCACCACATCGAGTGATGACGTAGCTATTAAAACCCTTGCATAATCAAACCGTTCACGACTCAACGAGCACGAGTCCGTGCGCAGGTACCTCCCACGATCTAACACACATAACTTAAAGAAATTTTCATTCCAAGCATGTAGCGGAATCCCATACACACGTAACCAAGCACCTCTATGATACGGCATCGCCCTTTTCTCCCACTTAGAGATGCTCGAAAAAATAAGATCAAAGAATGGTTTCGCTTTCCCCACAATGTCAACGACACTTACATCTGATAGCGAATGAACAAAAACCTTGTCTGCCCCAAGGGGAATAATATTGATATCCTTGAAGCCTGCGTCCTCCACTATATCCTGAATAATCGGTATCGACTCCCCATTCAACACTGTACCAACCAAACCGTTACTTGCCCATTCAACATCCTCGTCACACAGAGTGTACCGTCTCACAAATGTTTTTGATACCGTCTGCTTGTCCGTGCTAATGTTCCTATCGCTCTTCCCCGTTCCTACCTCCACTACATTCTCTCCCTCACCAACCTTCCGCCTCTCCTTCCTCCCCATTTTTAACACCACCGAACCCACTCTCAGCTCTCCCTCAAACCCCGTCATCTTCCTCAACCCTTCGTCCTCCTTCTCACTCCCCATTCTCACACTTTTTTCTCCCTCTAACACCTTCCTCACCGCTGTGACTCGCCTTCCTGCACCAGTCACCTTCCCCTCAACCTTACCTCCTTCTCCCTCACGCACACGCACCCTCCCTGCTTCCCCCTCCTTAGGCACCCTCTTGTCAAACCTTGCTAATTTAGCATAGACATGAAACTGACCAAAACTGACATTGTTTAAAGCTTTCAAGAGTTTATTCACATCACGCACTTTAGCATACCGAACAAACCCATACACCTCACCGTACACATTTATATTCCTAGCAACAAATACTTCCTCGAGAATTCCACACACCTCAAACCCCTTTCGCAAGAAAACAGTCGAAGCCTGTGGAGGAAAATTAGTTATATAAAACGTTACGAACCGTTTAAAAGATGGAGCCTTGTCTGTCCCCTTCCCATCCCAAGAACCTGTGTGCGGCTTCTGGTGTTGCACCACAGCAGCTGCGCGCTTCGTTGTATGCCGGGCTGTTCCTTGCCTACGCGCTGGTGGAGACCACTCTCCCTCCTCACGAGACTCATCGCTGTCTGCACCGTCATCCACACTGTCACTGTCCCCCCACAGAATTGGCCTGTCGTTGGAGAATTCTGACCCTGCATCATAATGTCCAGCATACCGGTCCTCCCACAAATCATTCGTAAACCTAGACTGATAGTTGAAGTAGGTGTCCCTCTGTCTGTTCCGATCACCCCTGTCATACCTGTCCTGACCGCTTCCTTCCTGTCGCAGCGCTTTCCGCCTTCTCGGACTCACATCAATCCAATCCCCTGCGTCCCCCCCGTTTGTGGCACCCTGCCTGGAACCCTTACCCCCCTGTGTTCCTCGCTGCCGGCCAGATGAACCGGCGCGACTGCCCATGGCGGAGCCGCTGGCCGTCGCGTGTCTCTCGCACTCCCCCTCTCATCGCTCAGAGCCGTTTCGTTTTAATTTAGTTCCAATACATGATAAATTGACTTGGTGATATTATTATTCTCTTTTTTATATAATTTTTAAATTTTAGTAAAATAAAACAAGTGTTTTACGCTCACCACTAAAAAAAAGGTGACACAATACTTAAAATTAGATACAAAATAAAATAAATTTGGTTGGTAAAATTTTGGACTCTAACACTTATTAACAAGATCCTATTTTAAAAGGATGAGGTTATAGATAATTAAGGATATTACATGAAAAAATGAATAATTTAATAAAAATAATAAAATTGTTTAGTTTATATAAATAACGTACTAAATTGATAATTAAAAAGAAGACATTGGAGCATTATTTGTGATTTTTATATGAAAAAGTATTTATTTCTTACACTATGTTAGTATAATTAATGTGGGCTAACAGAAAACTATTATTTTAGTGAGGTGGGTTCCCAATGCCCACGTCAGTGAGGAAAGGGAGAGACGAGAATTGAATGCAGCAAAATCTTACACTGATACTTTGTTCATTTTGGTAGGGAAAAGTCACCAAAAATAAAATTGGTGGGGAAAAGAGAGGAATAATAATTCATGGCATGGTGCATAAACAATTATCAAAAAATAAAAATTCATGCTGCATAAATTAATTTTTACTGAATGCTGGCATAACACTTAGAAGCATCATTTTGTTTCATATAATTACCATATGAAATTTAATATAAGTATATCTATAAATAATACTAGTATTTTTTAATGTAATGATTCTAATTTTTTAATATTAATATTTTCAAGTTTAAAGTAGTTAGTAGTATATGCATGAACTTCTGTGCTCTGAGTAAAATTTACTTAAAAAGCAAAAAATAAATTAATAAATTAAGTAATAAATAGGAAAGAAGGAAGAAATTATGTTAGTGGGAAATAACTGTGAATTGAGAGGAAAGTTTGTCATGATATGGGAAAGATTTCACAGAGGATCAAATTTGAGGGTACATAAATTTTTACCAAAGTGAAAAAGACTCATGTGATTGGGAAACATTGGTGGTGAAAAAGGGCATTTCATTTTTCCTTTGTAGGCTAGAAATGCCCAATACAGAGGAGATTCTGAAGTGTGGGGGACCAAGAAGTGTTTCTGTTCCTGTTCACTAATTTTTTTACTACTTTGTATGATGATGTGGAAACCACTTTAATTTACTTCTACTGTGTACAGATAAAGCTTTTTTGTCCGTTACCAATCCTCTTGTTTTTTCTTCAAAAAAGAGTGCCATTTCCTCAGTGGAATTTAAGAATCTTGCCTAATAATTCTGTTTTAGGATGTTAGGTTTTTCATTGTTCAGTTCTGTCATTTCATTCATTTGGCTCTTGTGCAAAAGAAATACTATTAGAAGTACTCAAGAGTTAAATATGTTTTATCTAAATATTTAATTGTATTTTAATAACATACATAGTTAATAAAATAACTTCCTCAAAAAAAAAAAACTTGTTTTTATGAGAGAAGGAAAGAAATTACAAAAGACTAAGTAATTAATCTAGATATATAATACACACCCCATTGCATCAAAATGATGAGAAATAACTATGGTGATTTAAGTTAATTAGCAAAAATATTGAACATAAGAGTTAGCCTTCATGTAAATATGTTTCAATGAGACATTTATAAAGATGGATAAGACAAAGAATGTCGATTAAGAATGGTTGAAGAGCCACAATATGAGTTGAAGTGCACTGAATATGGATGTTCTTTTTGATATATTTAGACGGACGAGACTATCAGTGAAGAAGGAGACACATGTGAACTTCCTGACTGATCCACTAGATAGAAAAGCGACACTTAGACTTGTAGATGTTATGGTGTACAAACGGGTAGGAGGAAAACATGCATGTGTGAAATCCACTAGGGTTTCATCACTTGTAGCATTAGGGGTCAGGGCTTTTACTGTAGGACAGACATGCTTAAAAGCCGCATCAAGCAAAGAGGCTAAGCATGAGAAAGCGTGTTCTGACAATCAACATATTTTTATACCATTTGCTTTTGACACTTTCAGCTTTCTAACATCAGAGGTTGTTGACCTTCTACATAGAGTTCAAATGATCATTCATAACAATGTCATGTCTCCTAGGTCCATAAATATTATGTTTATGAGGATTGATTTTGCCACCAAAAAAGACCTAACACATAACTTCTTACCCGTTTGCTTTCCATTGGTGTAAGTAATACCAACTTTAAAATCACATTCTTTCACAACTAGTAACATCATAATTGCATGCAAGCTTAATAGTGGTAGAGGTTCTAATATTACATTAGACTCTTTCTTAAAAAAAATATTACATTAGAATCCTTTAATAATAAAATAACATGCTCACATTAGACTTCTAAGAAGTGAATTTTAGTATTTAGAGATGGTTGACAAGGATATTATTATGTCATAAACTATTTTGATTAATTTGTTTAAGAAAGATTTGTTTCTAGTATAATATGGTTAACAAAGCATCCAAATTTTTACTTAGGGTGTGTTTGAATCGAGGATTTAAGAGGGAAAGGGAGGGGAAGATTTATTTTTCATTTTTAAATTACAGGCACTATGAAATGTTTTTTAAAAAGTTAACATATTTACATGATAAACGATCATATAATACTTCAACCACACTTAATTTATTTTAAGAAAACATTTTATATAGTCCGTAATTTAAAAAAGAAAAACAAACCATCCCCTCTCTTCCTCTCCTAAACTCTCAATCCAAACACACCCTTAATGTATCCTCTCTTCTACTTGTAACAAAAAAATAGCACATGTCTACTGCATCAAAACAATCTTATTTAGTTACGTAGTAGTACTTGATAGTAGCCAAACAGTTATGTTAGACAGAAGCTTTGCCAAATTACTCACAAAATTAGATAAACAACCCAACAATATTTTTGGTATCATATCCTCCTTCAAATCAAATCGCATCCATATCAGCTCTAGTGACAAGTTAAAGGAGGGAGTGCCATTCATAAGAGGAAAAAAGAAGAGAAGCATGCAAAGTGGAGGAAACAGATTGTAGTGACCCACCTATGTTGTCATTTGATGTAAAAATATTATCATTTGTCAAAACTTTTTTTAAGAAAAAATTACTCCGACGATCCAAATTTCAAATTTTGTTTGGAATATATTTGGTTTGACTTTACTCACCTCTCGATTTAATTTTAGATTATCAATGTCTTATTTTTTTTAGAGTCAGATGGTTTAGACAAAAAAAAAATTTCCTAATAAATTTCTATATCAAAATAATTGAATATATAAACACTTGTAAGATGCAACTTAGATGTCAAAAACTCTTTAAATGTATAGTTCTAAATTTGATTCAAGAATATATGTCTACAGATAAATAACCTTAATAATTTTTGCCAATTGAAGAGTAATCTTTCCTATGTAGATAACATGAAATACCAACAGCACATTCCATGTTTTGCACTGTCATTTACACTTCTTTCCTTCTTTCACTCAACACAATTTTAAAGCATGACACTAATGATATTCTTTACTATACCATATTTGTCTGAAAAGGTTGTTTGGCCAAGACGTTGCCATCATAATCTAGATTAATTAGGAACTATTTCAACCACAACAATGGTCGTGAAATGATAGTTTTGGCTTATGAACTTTTTAGCTCCATTGACTAAAAATTGCACCGAGGTCCCCAAGAATTTGACGGACTCATTAAGTACTCTCATTCAAAGTCATAATACATTTGATGGACACCAACTCAAGTATGTACCATGGAATAAAATTTTAAAAATGATTATTCGGGACCACGGTGTGGATTGGGACACCAAATTCAATTTTGATCCATTTCTATACTAAAGAACCATATCCTCTTCAAAGTAACCCAAAAGCTCTGAGTGCAATCACACGAGAAATTTGACGATCATCTACTTTATGTGGAATGTTCTTTACGTTCTCTTTTGAGCGCTAAGGAACTTTTCCACCAAGTCACCTCGACATCTCAAATATATATATATGAGAAATTCTCCCAAAATCAATTTACACATACATCCAAGAAATGCATCACCCTAACTCATCAATCACCTATTCAGTTAAATTTCTAAGTACTTGAAAGTAAGAGTGTGAATAAACCAAAGAATATGAGCCTACAATTTAGTCTACATCAGACCCAAATCAAACCAATTTTTTTCTTTTACAAAATTAAAAGATATGTCAAATTGTTTATTTGAAAATGTTCATATGAAATAAACAGACTAATAAATTTGTTTATTTTTACGAACCCCTATTTCAAGTACAACATTCCATCAAAAAACTCACGCCATATTCCTCCACCGCAGCTTGGGCGGTTCGAGTAGCTAGCTTTCGAGTCCACCTCGGATCAATTTCTATATGCAAATTAAAGGTATCTCCATTATTATTATTATTATTATTATTATTAATTATTATTATTATTATTATTATTATTATTAGTATTATTAGTATTATTATTATTACTATTATTATTATTATTATTATTATTATTATTATTATTGTTATGCATTCCCAAAAAACACCAACCAACCAACCAAGCTGATTGTGTTATGATATTATTTTGGTCCACTGATTGTTATGAAATTTATTTGCAGAAAATGTGAATTAGTGTTGTCCAATAAGAAAACCGATCAAGAGTAGTCAGTAGTTTTCAGTACCTACTCTTGGAAGCACGCAAGCCTTAAAGAGTTGTTGATTTTGTTGCTTCTGCTTCTGAACTTGCAAATTTCTGTGTATTATTCGGTACACGAGCCACCACCACCCACCAGCCACTAACCACACTCTTAAACAAACTCTGATACTCTATCTTTTTATTGATTTCCATCTATGCACACATCACACACATTACTTTTCTTACATTGCTTCAAGTTAGTGTTTTACTCTTTTGCTAAAATGATTCTCTTGGAAGAGCAAAAATAGAAAAAATAAACATATTAGAACTCAGTTTAATTTAACTTAACAAAATTGACTCGTAAAATATATCACGAACGAACATCCAGAGTATGATTTGACGACATAGTAACGGGGCGATCCAAAAAAATCTAAGACAAACTTTAATGTCATATTATAATTCCGGTTTAAGCCAATTACTCTTTCTTTATTACTCAACCTAAATTAAGGTTAAAAACTACTACTAGTTTATATTTATAGGATAAGGAATATCTCTTACAAATTTGTACTCCCTCCGTCTCTAAATTATAATCGTTTAAGATTTGTGCACGATTATTAAGAAAATGATTAATTGTTTTGATTTCAATGGTAAAACTAATATCATTTACTAAAATATCCTTATTAATTGTAGTTAGTGGAGTAAGAAAGTTGAATGAAATTTAATAAATTAGAGTATAATAATGACAAAAAATAATAAATACTGCATTGGTATTTAAAGTGACAATTATTTTGATAAAAAGAAAAAAAAATACTAAAAGACAATTATTGTGAGATGGAGAGAGTAATTATTTATAAACACATTTTCATATGATATAAAAGGATACAAAGTTTCTTCTCTAACGCAGCTACAAACAATGTTCGATTTCAACCATTAATTTAAAATCGGACAATCGAGATTAGCAATTGCGACACTAATTAATGTTTTGAATCTATTTCCCACAAAAAAGGCATGATCATTTGGGGATGTGACCGTACATAGGACTCGGGGTCCATACAAAATGGCGCCTCATTGGTGAAGGCTTTCTATTTTTCCTTCTATGAAGCAAAGGGTGAGTGACCCCACAGTGACATATCAAGAAATCTTGTATTAGTAGGAAGCGTGATCAAGCTAGTAGCATCAATGTTGCAAGCTTTAATTAAGCTATAAGGTCATGTGAATCATGCATGTGCAAGTGCAACAAAACAAATTGTAACGACGTATCAATTTTTGATCATTCATTCATGAGTGAATTTTGATCATCAATCATCGTGGTCATGCCTAGGCAAAATCAAAGGGTTTGCCACGTTCGTGATGGGAAATATCACTGCAAGACTTGTCTAATTTATCATCATAAACAACACTTGCATTATACTCTAAAGTCCAAACAAAATGAACCTCGTGCCTATGTAGCTACTTTGTAATTTTTACTTGATTTAGTTTTCTGTTTGATGAAATAGACAATTCCTTTTCAAAAAGCACGTCCTTCCAATTGTAACTATCATAACATAAGAGAAGCTTTTGTTTGAATTATTATTTTTGTATAGAATACATGTATGTACGCAACTGGAGCGACTAACAACGTATACTAGATGAGATAAATCGGTGAGAAAAAAAATTCCCTCAAGAATTTTAATGTTTTTACATTTTAAGGAGTAATATTTTAATTCATTACATACTTATTGCTCCGAAAAATCATACCATCTTATTCAACCGAAGGAAGTTCGGGAGATTATCCATATTAAGCAAAGAACAATCACACAATATAGTCGATCACTTAATTAGTAACCATCGACTATGGTAGCACTGCAAGATTATGAGGGGAGCTCGTAAGATCATTCACATTAGACAAAAAACAAGTACACAAACGAGTTGAACGCCGCGTCTTAACTCAAGTGTGAGACTTCTACCTCACACTTCCTACACAGCAATATCAAGACTTTCCACACAAGGAGTCTTTTACTTTAGTAACCAACAACTCTGGTAGTATTGTTGGGTCATCAGGAGAGTCTAAATGATCATCTACATTGAACCAAGAACAATCATACAGATGAATTAGACAGTACATCTTAACTCAAAACCTTAATACATTAATTTTATGGTTCTCTCACATATATATATATATATATATATATACACACACACACACACACACACACAACACTAATTTTTTTTATTAATCTAAGAGATTTTTTTAATAGATAGACAAAATTCTTATAAACAAACTTACACACATAAGTGGAGGTGCCGGAGTTCGAACTCCAATCATAACGTCGGACCTAAATTTTTTAACATTTTATCACTTGAGTTATGATTTATGGACTCATCCAAGGGACTTCTACTCCACACTTACTAAACAATAGAATTTGAATTATTTCAGTTTTTATGTATCTTTAAATTTGGATAACTGAAAACAGAAATGGTATTCCAAACTTTTTCTCCTTGGTAGTTTTTGGTTTTCAGGCCACAGTGTATGTTTGGTACCATTCATGGACCCCATTGTTTGGAAATATTGTACAATTTTCAAATACATGGCAGTACATTTTATGCAGGAAATTCGCACGAGTGTGACTTTGACTTTCTTGGACTCTTCCTAATAATTCTATTTTTCAGATTATGTAGTATGTAATATGAACACTGTCGAATTAAATGCACTCTCAGTATCTCAAGCACCCATGTGAAGTTTCGATTGATAACAAATGGTAATAGTCTTTTGTTTCATGTCGGTATTTGCCTTTCTTCCATGCGTTCCCATTGCAACTCTATTTTCGCCAAGGGTATATATACTGTTATCGTATTTCAATACTCAAAAGATAATAAAATTAATTTAGTCACAATGTAAATCATAAATATATAATTTTTTTCGAATAAAATATCTTGAAAATTGTGGTTGGACCTAACACAATTTCATAAGACCGGTTTGTGAGGTGAAGATTACTCCTACTTATAAACATATGCTCAGACCTTATTTTGTTTGATGTGAGACTCTTTAACACACTCCTTCATGACCTATTGAACTTGGTTCGTGGGAATAAATGGTGGATGACCCGATAGTGAAAACCTGATAACAGGTGGTCCAATGGATCGTAACGAAGGCTCTAATACTATCTTAGAAATTGTGGTGAGAAATTTACAATAAAAAGAGAAAGCATGAGAGAGTGGTCCTGAGAGAGAGAGAGAAGCGGTCTCCGCAACCATGGGCCACCGCGTCGGTATTCACCTTCATCAGAAGTAAGATACTATAGGGGGGAAGGGATCCATGTAGGGTGTCACTATTGGGGAGATAGGGGTGAGTGGACTGACTTGAGATCGTGAAGAGGGAAAGCGCAGGAACAGGTGGAAGACAAAGGGGACATGTTTCAGAAGGAGCAGCGGCATGGAGGTTCAAGGCGACAAGGACAGTCTAGGGTTAGGGCTAGGGGCGATTCAGATTGGGGAGATTACGAAACTGAGGATTTACATGAATTTTGCGAACAAATTCTTTCTCATGATGGGCGAGTAACCCTACAGTATTCGCACCATGATCGGTCTCGTGGTGGAGATGCACAACGAGGTGGAGGACGATTGTCAAATCATCAACGGCGGTCGGTGTCAAGAAACAGGTTTCGCAGTAATGATTATGGTGCTGATCATGCAGAACCTAGGGTTTATAGGTATCGACATAGTTGGCATTCATCGGAAAGGCACGAGTCTTATCAAACATTAAATAATCGAAAGAGCAAATATATTAGCTTTTCGACTAGTTTTTCTCATGCTTGTAAGAAAATACTTTTTGCTGGAAAAGACACTCAACTATTTTTGACTAAAAGGTACACATGAAGCATTTTTTCGGTATAATTGTTTGGAAATTTAGTGGTTTGGTTGTCTTCCATTTGGAAGGAGAGAAACTCTCAGATTTTCAGCAACGAAAATTTATATCTTGATCAACTGCTTACTAAGATCAAGCTTCATTGATGGTGATCGTTGAATGCATTTAAACCTAATGTTTTTTTTACTTTGATTCTTGGTGGTCTAATTCATCTGTTATGAGTTATTTCACAACTTGATGTAATTTTGTTCTTTGATTTGATACTTTTTATTGTTGCATTATTTTCATGGTGTCTCTATTTTATGCACACCTTGTGCTGAAGCGAGGCTCATCGTTCATAAATATATTTTTCATTTGGCTTTTCAAAAAAAAAAATTGAATTTTAAAATTTAAATCTATTAAATCATAAATAATTTATTATTATTAATATTAACTTTGTATTATAAAAAAATTACTTTTTAATCATTGTTTCATTTAAACTAATAAAAAAAGTTATTCATCAAATAATTTTTTATTACAACAATTTATTAACTTAATTGTAGTTTTGGTCTTCCCATTTTACTATTTTGAAGAAGTGGGTCCTTTATTTTAAAATTCGACACTTTTGGTCATTCCATCATATTATTAAGCTGAAAATTGGTGATATTGTTTTAAAAAAATGATGTGATTTATGATCTAACGATGAATAAAATTGAAATTCAATTATATTATAAGAATATTTCTTTAAAAACATCATTTAAAACATATCATATCACCATATTTTCGACTAAATAGTTCATGAAGGGATCAAAACTGTCAAATTTTAAAATATAAAGACAATTATGCAAAATGGGGAAAATAAAAGGATCAAAACTGCAATTAAACTTAAATTAAATTAATGTAAATTATATTGCAAACAAATATTTTACCGTCCTCTAAATCAACATTCTTGTTCCCGTGACAAGTACTAATCCAGTAATTGATTAGGTTTGAATTCAACAAAAATATCTGAGAATAAAATCATAAATCAACAAAAATAAAGAACAAAAGTACATTTTGTTATAGAACAAACAGGTGAATTCACTCGCACATCAAAACAAGAGAAAGTATATCAGAGAATAGCAGAATATTGCACCGATCTTTTTCACATTGCTTTCACACATGTATTGCTATTTATACATCAAGCAAACTCTTCCTTCAAAAATGCACATGTCATTGAGTAAGCTCACTTCTAAGTACAATATAGTAGTCAACACAACTAACTCTCTAACTAACCCTATTAACATGCTAATAGAAAACTAATTACACTCAATAGATTTAACCTTATATTTTTCATTTTCCTTTATTATGTGAAAAAAAAAATAGAATGAGAAGAAATCTGATTGTACTATAACAAAAGAACGTAGTAGTATGTCAAAAGTAAGTATAGCATGGAGAGAGGAAGCATCACATGTGAATGATATCCTATGAGGGTTTGAATGGGCCCTACTCATTAACGGTTGCGTCTTTGTGTGGTTTATATAAACCACATTATACACGTGTTGGATACTAAAAGGGATGTTTGCAAGAATGAATACTTTCTTTCATTGTGATATCAAAATCCATTGAAATCTCAATCAAGAGGGATGATTCGGTTTGAAATGAAAGCTAAACTGATTTGAGTTGAACTGTTTACTAGATTTAAAATTACTGAATCGGATTGTTATTATTGGTATCATTGAAATATAAAAAATCAAACGAAATTGAATTTTAGAAGTTAGTAAAACTGAACTGAATAGTTATGGATCAAACTGTTTCGAAACGAACCAGATTGTTTTGAACTGAACTGAACTGTTTTAGTTATGGTTCGTTTTTTTTTTTTGGTTTGGTTCAGTTCAGAAGTTCAGTTTGATTTTTTGGTTTTTTTTTCCTACCCTTATCTATCAGTTATCGGAAAAGAGAGAAAAAGCGAATTAAGAAAAAATTGTGTTTTAATGGTGGATATTATGAAACATGAGGGAGAAAATTGAGAGAACTCATTCCAGATTTTTGCATCCCTCACATTAGATAGACATAAATGACCCAATAAGATAGAGTTTTGTATGGTCACAAAACTTAGACATATTAACATATACACAATTAAAAAAACTAAAATAGAAAAGAAATATTTTTCATATTATTAAATGATATATACTTTAACATATATGCTCAAATAATTTTTATTTGATGTTGCAACCATAATATATTTCTCCTACTAGAAGGCAGAACGTTAGGCACTCTAAACTTGCATGGTCAACAATAGGATTAGGAGCTGTAATAATAAATTATAAACTAGCTTGCAAAAGAGACAGAGTTTGTATGTGGTATTTGATTTTTCTACTAGCGTTCGAGAAACTATGTTGAGGTGAAAGCATTATATATAGTTTAGTATCCACTAATGCTTTGTTAACAATGATTTTTTGTCTTCATTGAAAAAGATAATCCATAATTTTATCCTAATTATTGAAAATTGATTAAGCAGCCATCCAAAATATGGAAAATGTATACAATTAAGCTGCTATGAATTGGAACTACGTAAGCTTGATTCATGCATTTTGCCACGGGGTAGGTATAATATAGGGTTGATCCACGTCCTTATTTGTCTTAGTCATTGGAAGGTTCTTTAACCAAGAAGCATTTATCTAGAATGATTGTTGGGGATATATAAAATTATAGATTAGATAGTAGTCGTGCCAGTCCAATTTTATAATAAATTGTTGAAAAATTTAGTAAGCACTTACGGTTGCAAATACACATAAATTCTTTTATTCTTTGACGCAAACCATGTATTATTTACGCACAATTACGAAGATTAATTGCTAAAGAAGTTTTGCATCATCTCATCTCCACGTTCTTGGTTACAAATCCAATTTCTATAATCCTCTAATTTTATTTTTTTTGAAACGGAAAATTTTAAATTATTGATAATTAATAAAAAAAGATTATGTTATACTCTCTCTCAAAAAATAAATAAATAATGTTATAAGATATGAGAGACAACAATCTTTCAATGCTAAATTATACAATTGGTACTCTCCTATTCTCTATTGAAGGAAATAAGCATATCTGGTGGAACCCACTCAAAATTCATTTCTCTTAAAATGAAACGAAACTAAAATATTATCAATTGATGCAAAATTACTAGACTACTCACTCTGTTTTATTTTTTAATTTCTTTATCATATTTCATTTTAGATAGGGATATATTTACACCATTTTATGAATATATGTTTTTTTTCTCATGTTTTTCTTTCAATTTCATTTATACGAAATAACGAAATAAAAATACCGTTTTTTTACTACTTCTGTTCTCACTTTCTTTCTCTTCTCTCTCATTCCTAAATCAAACTAAATGTAAATAATGTTCTTGAAATGGGGAATACATTCACCATAATTGGTCTAGAGGCAAGGTAAATTGTTGCTTAAGGCTCCAGACTGGTCTGATATACGGCAAGACAAACAACTTACTTTTTCAGACTGGCTTACACCTAATAAGATGTAGAATAAGTGGGAAACAATCAAATATAAAGATGAGGTGTTGTTCGAATCGAAGAAAGGTGATCCAGTTCTTGAAGCTTACATTCTTACGAATGTGGAACTTGATGAATTTGCGTAGATGAAGAGGGAGGAAAAGAAGACTGTTGAGATAGTGAAGAAGCCCGATGTGAAGAAGCCTGCTGTGACCGTGAAGAAGTCTTACCAAGATTTGGGGTCTCACAAGATAACCCGGGTAGATCAGGATTTGGGGTCTTACCAAGATTTCCTTGGGTGATTGGATCACTGGTTTTACAGAGAGTTTTGATTTGATTACTAATATTAAAATCAAGCTTCGTCCTATTTCTTATGGGTTGCAGATCACATGAGATCTTGATTTTAAAGATATCATCTATGCATTAGATTCTTAAATAACTTTAACTTTTATCAAGGATGGTGTCTTACCCACTCATCCTTATGCTCTCGATCTTATCGATAACATTCTTCCTCTGTGTTGACTTATTGAAATCTTGTGTTTGCTCATGCATTGCTTGAAATTTGATGTTTCACTTTCTAATGAGCTTAAGATTATCCACACTAGTAATTCTTCAGTCTTAGGTTTTTGGTTAGCTGATGCTATGCGAACTAAGTTCCTTCATTTGTATTATATATATATTTTTTTATTGTTTTTTATTGATAAAAAAATCCGTACTAAAACAATGTAAATAATATTATATCGTAATTTGGGAACGCAACTAAATTAGTTTTGATCACTATTTCGTTGGTTCGAGCCCAACTCATACCTAACTTTTATGTAAGAGGATTTCTTTTTTAGACCTTTTTAATATCTCTCCACGATATTCTCTCTCATAAGTGAAATTCATGTAGGCTCTATCATTTTTAGGGGTGGTAAAGTGAGCCCAACCCGCGGAGCCGACTCGTTTAGCCTGCTTTTTTAGTGGACTGAGTCGAAGTTTTGGACTCGCTTCCTATAGTTGTCTCGCCCCACTTAACTCGTTGAAAAACGGGACGGACACATGGCGGGGCGGGAAGGTCCGCTTAACCCGTTTTTCTTTCTTTTTTTAGAATTATTATATCCTTTTGAATTTATATTGGTTGTTGGAATTATTTTAGGATTTCTTTTATGTTGCGACTTTGTTTTATGTTGGAGACTTTTACTTATTTTGCGATTAAGTATGATGTTGAGTTCGACAATTTGTTAATTATCTTGTTTTTACTATTCATTTATTTGATCTCTATTTTTTAATATTTTTATGATAAAAGCAGCATAGTGTTTTGTTACAACTTAAGTTGTAAAATAATGCATTAATTTTTTTTTTTGCTCTAAAAAAACAAATTTTTGTTTTCCCGGCTGGGCCGCCAACTCGTATGTCTGCCATTAAACGGGGCGGGATGTGATTTTGGATTTGATCACCTAATTTGACTCGGCTCGTCCCGTTTTAAGAGGATTTATGCGGGGCGGGTCTAAACGGAGTGGACTGGCCCGCTTTGCAATCCCTAATCACTTTACAAGAGATCCATTTTTAAATTGGTGAATTACGAAAATTTCATCCAGTAAGAGAATTCGAGAGAGGAGAATAATAGATAAAAGAGCTTTATAACTCAAAAGAGATTAAAATTCATAGAAAATTATATTGATCAAAATATTACATAATACTCCTATTTATATAGTTAAATTATACTAACTAATTGATCGAGTAACTAACTCCAACTAATCCTAACTAACCAATTAATACTAATAAACTCCAACTATCCTAACAATTTTAGTGAGTTGTTTTTTTTATTTTTTCTGTAAAATTTTCGTTCTTTCTTTTGGTTATGCATTTTTTGCTTCTTTGCCCAATTGACTCGGTCAAAAGGATACAACTGCAATGTGTAAAATGTTTCATATTATGCTCATCTACCACATGAAGCACTTTCAGCTCGGTAGCCAAATTGAAAATGATTAGATTAATGTCGCATCTGGGACCATACTATCAAGGGTTAGTTACAGAAAATACTATATTTCTGTGATAGTCTTAATTTGGATAATTCAATTCTTAATTTGGAGGTTAACGTTTACTACGTGTTATAACTGTATATATCTTTCAAGAATCAAAAGTTTAAAAATTAAGATAGGATACATATCTTTAACATTGCACAACAAGACATTACCAAAGCTAAAAAAAATGAATTCTTTAAAAAACATAAGAGGTAATTTTATATTATTAGATATGTGAAATGTAATGATTAATCTATAAAACTTCACTTGTTAAAAAAAATGTATGAAACTTCAAACCATTAAAAAATGTTGTTTATTAGTTAAATAACGTAATATACTTGTAATCATTCAGTGACATCAAATGCAGCGTGACTCACTACCAAAAAAAATAAATAAAATGCAGCGTGACAAAGATTATGCTTAATTAAAAGAGCAGATATTATAAAAGTAATCCACAATAATTGGAGGGGATTATATTCAGCTTATTATACCATATACCTAAGGGAGAGGTATCCGGTATTTGTCTGATTCTGTTATCTAAGGATTGATTATAATTACAATTGAAAGAGATTTTTTGTCCCCTTGTTTGAATTCTCCAAGAACATTAGAATCTCTATATCAATTTCTATTGAGTCGTGCAAACTTTACAACCTAGCGAAATTGAAAGCTTGGTTTATAATTAAACAGAATGTTCAAATTTTCATAGTTTCTACTTTTTATTAATCTTTGTAAAGTGTCAACATGCCTTCATAAATCATTGGCATTCTGTTATTCATTCTAACCCTAGCTACTTTCATGTCCCCACAAATTATGAAAATAATACACAAACCGAAACCCACTTAGGTTGGTCTCGTAATGTTGGCTTGAAACCTTAGAGCATGCCATCTCAAAGTATCAGTTTGATTCTTCTCGTGTCGATTTCAGTTGGATAGTTTAGCTTATTAAAAAAAAGTATAGAAACTGATTATATTTATCGGTTATAAATCACCTTGACAAATTTTTCCAAACTAGAAACAATAAGGAAATTCTCCCACTTTCTTCATGTCTACTCAAATTAGTATTTTTCTTACTGACAATCCCAACAAAAGATTTCATTGGTCTCTTCAGATTGTACCTAATTGAATATACTAAAAGTTGTAAGCAATGAAACATATCTTCTCAAATATTTGATAGCTGAAAATCCGATAGTCTACCTACCATGAATTAGAACCATTCACCTCTTGATGTAACTTTAGGTACAAAGGAACTAGAAATCACATAGATGGCTAAAGATAATTGTGCTAAAGAGTCCAATTTGGATGAGAAATACCTAAATATGTGTTTATTAAGGGTGTGTAATCATCACCTTACTAACCAATTTTTTAAGGGTTGTGTTAGGTTATGCCAAAATTCAAATATAGTATATTCATGATGTTTTGAGTCACGTCCTATCGGATCATCTGTTATCGAATTAGACCTCTCAAGTCACACTTTAATTGTCCAGTTCAGAGCATGAGGGAGTGTGTCAAGAGTTCCACTTAAGATAAGATAAAGTCAAAAAGTATTGTATTTATAAGTAGTAGGTAACCATCACCTTACATGTCTATTTTGTATGAGTTAAGTGGATAAGAATGTAATTTCATGCCCCCAACTTCTCATTCCTCACCCAACCCAAATTCTAAGGGGGTGTTTGTTTTAGTGACGCAAAAATTATTCTCAACAATAACTTATATGAAAATGTAAATATGAAAATTTGATTCCTCGGTATTTTAAAAAAAAGTGTGACACATAAATTAACATTTCTGGAAAAATTGGAAGTTACATTTTGTTTTGAGAAAAATCTATATAGCATTCTATGAGAATACTCATTACCATTTTCTGACATGAAAATAAGGGAAGTTATGAGTAGTTACTTCATTCTCAATAACATTTATATCTAGGAATTTTTTTTCTAAACGTTATAACAAACCTTAGTCATTCCTTAGTCATGTATTCCCATAAATGTCATTCTTAATCTTCAAACAAAGACCCCATAAGAAATTTTGGGTAAAAGATGACCAGCATTTTCTTATGCATCTTTTCAAATTGATTTTCATAAAGAAAAGGTTATACGTACACTTATTACATGATTCGTTATTTCCGTGCATAAATGTTTATTATATAATATAGTACGTGACGGAAAAGTGTTAGCTATCGAAGAAAGCAATATCTAAAATCTAATATTAAAAGGTATATGAAAATTTGTGCTCTCTTTGACTATGTAGTGTTAAATTCACCGAACCATAAAAAACATAATGGTATCATCAAATAAATCTGTTTCATAACATAACCTTGAGTTTGAATTCATCTACTCTCCAATAGTCTAATTCTGCATGTCATTTTACTGGTCTAGTTAATTGCATTTAGACAGAAAATTGGCATGGAATATCTCTATGTTTTTATTGTCTTATTTCTGTTAGCAGCAATAAGAACCAAATCCCACAAAACATGATTAAATCTTTTAAGCATCAATATATCTAATTAATCCTCCTTGCTCTAAGTTGAAGAAAATTGGATGGCTTGAAATTGTTATCTTTCTCATAGGCTGTAAAATACACATTCAATTATTATCTCTGCTAGTAAGCAAGATGCACCACTTTTTTCCTTCATTTTTGACCCATGCATGATGCATGTAAGAATAGTGGGAATTAAGTTACACGAATTTGACTTAATTTTCTAAAGTGTACATTTAGGCGGCATAAAATATTAGTATTTTTTTGAAATATGTACATCCAAACTCATATTAGAGAATGGACAGAGTTTTTCCTAATAAGAATGTGATTTCAGCCCGATCATAGCCATAAATCCATCACGTCCAAATATCAGATTATGTGCAAATACCGGAACCTTGGTAGTTACCAATTCTTTCATACCTCCTAGTGTCATATTTCTTGTTTTTTTATTACTAATCTTTGTACTATATGTAAATAAATTTATTACCTTGTGATCCAAGTTACCAATTCTTGGAATGCATCACGTTTAAAATAATATTTGTTGACTTTGGCTCTTGCCTACTTCGAAAGAGGAGTGATATGAACACTCTCTTTTTAACATTACTCTAACACTCATTCTTTTGTTGGATGAAATTCATGCGGGTACCACATTTTGGAAATGGATCCCACATAAAATGATGAGACTCACATGGATTTCACCCAATGAGAGAGTGATAGTTAGAAAATGTTAAAAAGAAAGTGTTCTTAACATTTATCCCTTCGAAAACTTAGTGTATTCTCACAAAAATATATTCTTTTGGTTGATTATGAACTAATTCTCGATTCAGGATTGGAGTTTGGACTAAAGACAAATCCCAATTGAATTTTTTTCCTTTCTAAAGGCTACTAATTGCATTGCTTCTCAATTATCACATTGATAAGAAAACTCAACTTGTGTCTTAAAGACACAAGTTAAAGAAGCTAAATAGGAGTTTTCTTTTAGAAATTGTGTAGACAATGTTTGGAGATTTTAAAAATTTTATCTTTTTAGTTTAGGACACAAGTTAGCATGATAAAAAAAAGACAAATGTTAACATGTGCCTTAAGGAATATGATAACTTAATATAGAAATATTAGTTTCAAAGTCGTTCATTCAACCTTTTAAAAGTTATTTATTTTCAAGGCAAAATTGTTACTTTTAGGTTCCCCAACAAGCATCCCCTTAGGGCTATGTTAACAAGACCAAAGAAAACCAAACTAGAGCAGTGTTAAACTTGGAAATGACACGTGGTTTCATAAACAAATTAATCTATTGAATCGATAAAATAGAGAAATGATATATGGTATTTCGGTTTGGGTGAGGTAAATAACCTCCTGATATATTATTTGGTCGGTTTGGACAAACTTATTAATTTTCGGTTTGAGTTGGATTGGATAGTGAGTTAAACTCAAATTATTTTTTTGTTTCTTTTGTTTATTAACAAATGACTAAATGATTAGTCATCATATTTTTTTTAATAAAAATTACTTAATTTTTTTTAAAACCGTGTAACTTGTTTCATTATATTTTAGCGTCTGAAAATAATAAATGATATTATAAAATTATAACTTTTATAAAAGAATAATTGCAACAAATTAAAGTTGCATGACATAAAATTACATTAGCATCAAAATAACAAAAACTTGTAACATCCTAATTTGTAACTCTATTATGTTTTGATTTTCAATATAGAGAGTGTCTTGTGTTAGAATTAAACTTAATTTATGACAAATACTTTCGTATTCTCCTTCTTCCCTGTGAAAATAGAAATAAAATTGTTGACAATATTATTGGATAAGTGAGTTTATTATGTTTGTGTCCGTTTTTTCTGAAACCTTATATTGTTTATATATTTTTTCAATTTTTAAAACCATACCCACCCATCCTATTCTTTTGTTTTTTTTTTAAGGGTTTGATCGAATTTTTCGAGTTGACCAAACCCATGTACACCCCTATAAAAGGGCTAAATTGGCCCATTGGTCCGCTCAATCCATAGTGGTTGTGCTAGGTTTGATTATTTGTAGCCCATTCAAAATGGGCAAGTTTAATACTCCCACTGATCCTTGAATTCTGCTCTTCTCCCAACAAAATTCACTCGCGCCCAGCTGAACTTCCGAAAATACCCTTTCGTTAGTTAAGTCACGTCGCGTGACTTAACTCACGCACCTTATAGCTCTGCGTGACTTAAGTCACGCACCACTGGCCTGAGTGCGAGTTAACTCACACATGTTGGTCGGTTGGTTAGAGCTCAAAAACACACGTTTTTTGAACTTTGGTCAGCTTTTCAACCTTCAATCTAAACGTTTTTTTTACCAAGTTTACACGTTTTTTGACCACATTTATGGTTGTTATAACTTATACTACCATTCTCACCTATAAATACCCCTCCATACTTCCCTATTACCTCACACCATATCACTTTCTCTCCCTCCTCACTCTCTCCCTCTATTTCTCTTTTTTTTTTTTTTCTTTTC
>Ga0228710_1003517_pt1 | contig 24897 bp, 12 predicted proteins | sample MedpolnodulmetaG_FD_177995 | JGI IMG/M metagenome (GOLD analysis project Ga0228710, IMG submission 177995) | Root nodule microbial communities from Medicago polymorpha collected in Santa Monica, California, United States - pink nodules | ecosystem: Host-associated > Plants > Roots > Nodule...
CAAAGTAGTAGTAGAAGTGATTTTAGATGTAACAAATAAGAGTTATAGATAATATAATAATAAAAGTTGTTAAAAAAAATATAACAAAATAATAATAATAATTGTTATAAGAATAAGATAAGCTAATAATAATAAATAATAATAAAAGTTGTTACAAGGTTAATATTGATATTTGAAATTAATTTAAGGATAATTATGGCAATGCAATCAAATTTTAAAAAGATTTGCTCCCCTCCCCTTCCAAAAATTGAACCAAACACTTTAAATTAAAAATCCCCCTCCCCTCCCTACCTCTCCCCTCTAAAACTCTCGAACCAAACGGACCCTAAGTTGTATGTGAGTCTCCCTATGTTTCATGTTTCAGCCACTCTTTTCGTAAAATATGTGAGTCTATATATTTTTGTGGATGAAGATGTTCTACTAATCTAAAATTCGGTGGAAAAATTAAGTAAACAATTATTAATTTTAAAATCAAACTTTGTAATATGCATGTATTTACATTAGATTATAGATTATTCACAAGGTAAGGTCTAGTCATAAGACTTATATCTATTAGGTACCACCATAATAGAAAATAAATTCGAATACTTAATAAGTTTGGAGATTTGAAATAAGCATCTCATATATCTGCAGGTCCCACACATCTTTAATATTAAAAAAACAAAATGTAATAATATAAAATTATTGATAAATAATTAGTTGATCTTCCGTTTGTTATAACTTTTTTAAGAAATAAAATTATTTTTTAAAAAATATAATCACTTTTAAGAGTTTTGCATCCGTTTGTTACAACTTTTTTAAGAAATCAAAATTAAAAAAAATAATCTAAAAACAACTTCAAATAAGAAGCTGTTAAGAGTAGCTTAAAAAAATAGATCTTTTTTAGAGGAGAGAGAAAATATGATTTAAAAGATACAAACTAGATTATTTGTTTTAAAAAAGTGATTTTTATTACGGTAAACAAACGCAAAATAGATTTTGATTTTTCATATAATCTCTAAATTATTTTATATCAAAATCACTTTTATTTTAATCCGTAATAAACGGGCCCTTAAAAAAATTATATGAGATGTTGATTGAGTTGAAAAAATTGAGTGTGCTTATTAGATATAGTTCAAAAATTATGTTTCTTCTATTGAAATACTATGGATATTTTACAAAAAGATACTTAATTAGTTACTTATTATAAAAAGTTATAAAGGGACCTAAGCTTTTACACTGTTCCCCATTTTTACCTTCCTTTGCAAAGAGGGAATCCTTTTGCTTTAGCACCGGCTGTTTTGGCTGGCATTTATAAAGATTTAAGTTTGTTTAAGAAAAAAATAGTTGATTTCTCAAAATATCCAGTTGATGGTGATAGGTTTCCCTTGGAGATTACTATCCAAAATTTGCAAACACAACCTAAGTTGACCAACCAAGGAGACCCTGTATTGTTTAGGTGGCATAAGGTTAAGGCCTTGAAAGTCGACGACATTAAGTTGGCATTAGACTCAGCTATTGATGACTTTCTTTGGCGTCCATATGTTCGATATTCTGATAAGTGTCAGCTACTTTATCCAAATGAGGAAATTTTGATACCATTTAAGAAGGATTTTGATACAAAATTTATCTCATTTGTTATATGCTTGAGAGTTTCCGAGCTTGTTGGATTTGAGTCTATAGAGCAATATCTTCCACATAGAGTTGCTATGCAATTTGGAATCGATCAAGATGTTCCAGGTTATGTGGCTAGGTTCAATGAGACTAAATATCTGATAAAAGCTTGTATTTTCCACCAAGATTATTTGAGGCAGATGTTACCACACGTTATGCAATGTGGTGGAAGCAACTGGTATTGCCTCACAGCAATTTTGAAAAGAAAATTGAGGGTCGAAAGAGAAGTTCAAGGAAACATAGACCTCGTGTAGAAAATTTTAACGCAAGTGGTATTGAAGCTGATGCTCTAACTGGATTTTCTCCCAACCTTGTTGATACTCTTATTTTTGGAAAAGTTTGTGATGATGGCTCAAAGGCAATAACTAAGAAGGTTGATGAATTTTATGTTGACCTTCGTTATGAAAATTATGTTCATGATTGTTTGAGAGCTGATCAAAATATTGATGCTGATGGTTCTTCAAGTTTTCCTCCAAAACATAACACTCTTGTTCCATCCATATATGTTGAGGATTGTCAGCCTGTGTTGGAAGAGTACATTTATGATGGCATAATCCATATACGTAAGAATTTAGAGAAAGAATTGAAAGATGCAGATGGGGGAAAAGAATCTTGGATGTCTTGTGACAAAGTCTGCTTGTTTGAGACTCAAGGTGAAAGTTGTAGCTCTGCTATCAGAAACGAAGGCTCTTTGTCTAATTCTGAATTTGGTGATTTTATATCATCAAACGTGGATGGTGAAATAGCTGGATGTGGGGATGAAGATGAAATCAAGAGTCCATTTTATGATAGAATTGATGTCAATTACATCAATGGGGAAAGTGTTGATCCTTTTACACTAGACATGGTATGTGATCTTGAAAACAGGATTGAGAAGCTTGAAAGAGTGTTTTCTAAGCTCAAAGAAGAAAGATTTGGCCAAAAGGTTGAAAATGTTTGATCCAACAATGCTTTTTTGCTGGCATAGAACCAACTTCATATTCCTGATTATGTGTAATAGTTTACAATTATTTGATTGCTAATAGTTCCCTTTTTGTTGTGCAACCTATGATAGTAGCTTTTAATTGTAGTAATTAGTACTAGTTGATTTATATGAAGGTACTAAACTTAGGGTTATAGATCATGGAAACATCAAAGTGAATGAAGCAAATCATGGATTAGTACTGCTAAAGAACATGTGCATCATAAAGTATTTCACTTTCCTGTTAGTGGAATAGCATAATTTAAGGACTGTTTTATGAACTCAGAGACTAGTTCTTTTTAAAGTTGATGCAAAATGATGCTCAATGAAGATGCAGTAGTTTTTATTGAATTTTTTTGACCATGTGGAGATTCTGTTGCAGCAATCCTTGATTCCTGATACTTAGTAGTAGTCTACCAGTCCTTCCATATTGTAGGTATCAAGTATCAAGTCCTGTTAGTAGTAGTCTATTTATGTTTTAGACTATAACTTGGTGATTTATGAGTCATGCCCGACTCAAATTAGGAACCTCTTGTTAGCTGATAGTATGGAGGTTACTACCCCGTTTGATTCATGTGTAATTTTTCTTTTCCAGGCTTCGGCCCTCATTCTTATATAAAAAGTAGTTTATTTATGTTTTATTTTCATATATTTGGTAAAGCAGAGACATAATATCGAAAAGCAGACATATTTAAAATGTAAAAGATATCCTTGTAAAAAATGTATAATTATAATATTTTTCAGTTTAGCTACATATTTAAATTAATGTGTGTGAAGGGACTGAAGTTGAGCCTATTAAGTAGATCATGGCAATATTGAAGTCAGTGAAGTTGTTGATTTTGTTGTGTGAAAAGCATAATCTAGAGGATAACTTGTTCTCACAATACCAGCAATCCTTAAAATATGGAAATTTTAAGAAAGATAGCACAGAAATGAGACATTAGAATTGATAAGGCAGAGAACAGTCCCACCACCTATTAATGTCACTGCCTTATTTTCACACAGCTATAAGTCTAGCAACAAACATGAAATCAACAAAGAGAGCAACTATCTGTACAAAAATCAGCAAAACAGAACAACTTGAAAGGTTCTGTAGTAGATCCAACATTCAACCTCCATGACAGAACACTTGCCACTTACATAAATTCTACATTTACAAATCAGAGCTTTTAATAATACCTTTACATAAAAAGAAAAAGAGAAGGAAAACGAGACAATTCTCTTATTCAATTTAACTCATAATCATACAATGGGCCTGTTTGGATAAACAACTTATTGGGTGCTTATAACACAAGTGCTTATCACAATAAGTGCTTATGCATAAGCTTAAATAAGCTATATTTATAGAAAAATATGAAATAAAGTTAAATTGTTTTTCTATATTCTATAAGCTGTTTTTATAAACTATATTGGAGAACCTATGAAAATAAGCCGAAAAAAACGTTCGCCTCCATGCCCAAACCTTTACCGTTAATAATGTCAACACTGGTAAGTTCAAGATCATTGGGTCATTTATCACAGACACAATATTTGTTAGCTACCTGTATAAGAAAGATATTCATGTTTTTACTCTCTCCTGCTCCCTCCCTCGCTACATACAAGCTCTCGTTAGACTTGAGTGATACATCGTTGGTAAACAAATCTTAATTGTTACTAATGTTTTATGTTAGTGGTGGAAGTTTGAACTGTGAGTCTCCTTAAACTCGTTTGAGTGTTCTAACAAGAGTGGTTTGCTAACTTGAATGTACAAGTCCAATCTTACTGAAGTTGGTTTCAAGGATGTGTGACTATGATTCATATTTAGTATCCTAATCTACATCAAGAAGCATTGGTGTTGCCACATTATTTACTCTAGATAATTATCACCAAATTGAAATTCTACTCAAGCCTTCCTCCTTTCTTTTCTTTTTGCTCTTGATGATTGCTGAGGTTTGATCTGTCATATTAAAATGTCAAGAAACGTGCATTTATAATCTTAAGGGGAAATATTTATTATTTTGAATCTATATTTTCAAATTGATTTTGATTTCAAGACTAAAACAGAACCAAAAGGAACAACCATTCAACTATATGCCAAAATATTTAATCAGATACATCAAAAACACATTAGTCAACAGAGATGCAAATCATGACATCTCATTTGAAAATATAAAATTAACTGCTAAAGTAATTAATGTCAATGAATTTTAGGAAAATGTTTGGTATACACCTTGATTTGAGTATATACACCTTAAAAAAAAAAGAGAATAATATGATAAATACAATGTGTTGATAAAAAAATAAAAATAGATATAAAATAAGATGTTAAAGAAGTGTAACATTGTTATTGTTGTATATCTAAGTCCTAAATTTTCTTATTGACCTTAACAAATAAGAATGCCATCATCACACCTTGTACCGGAAAAAGGGAATGGCATCACAAAAGGAAAGAGAAATACCAAAGCAACAAAAACACAAAATTGCCCCTTAACCATAATTCATATGACCCCTTTTGTTTAGTTTTAATATTCCAAGCTGCAACGGGTAATATAGGGTTTTCACATTTTCACCATTACATTCCCCCTTTTTGTCCAAAACATGCTACACTGTTGTACTGCATTTTTTGTGCCAACAACGTTGTAGCCTCCATCCATCTTTTTTTTTTTTTTTTTAACAAAATTGCTCATGCTTGTTGGTTAAGCTTTGATCCCATCTCAGTTTCTCAGTAAAGATTCAACCTTTTTGAAGAACCCAGATGAATATGAATGAACAACCATTGATTGATACCATCATGGAGGTGAGGGAAGAGTTCATGCTTTCACCTGCTGGTGACAGTGAACCAACACTTAGAACTGCTCATTTTCTTCAACCCATTTCAAACTCCATTTATGAACCAGCTTTTAAGCTTAACCTATTTTCACCATCATCATCTTCTGTTTTTGAACCAAATGAGTGTCCTTTGGAAACCCATTTCCAAGGCTGGCACTACACAACAAAGAAATGGGTTTCTTGGATTGATAAGCTTCAACAAAAGTATGAATCTGTGTGGAGGAAAGCTGGAATCTTTGAAGCCATTATGAGTACTAAATGCTACATTCATAAAAATTATAACTTGCTATTTGGGATAGTTGAGAAATGGTGTTCTGAGACCAATACATTTGTGTTTCCATTTGGTGAAGCTACAATCACTTTGGAGGATATTATGGTTTTGGGGGGTTACCCTATTCTTGGTGATCCTATTTTCACACAAGTTAAAGACCAAGAAATGAGAGAGGTGGAGAAGAAATTGATACTTGCATTAAAGCAACTTACTACTGATGTGAAACAAGGAGGTAATTCGTCTAGAAGAAAATTATGGATGGATATTTTCATTCATAAAGGTAGTGAAATTGAACATGAAGCATTCCTTGTTACTTGGTTGTCACTTTCTGTTTTTCCTCATAAACTCTCTTGGATGAAAAGTTCTTTGTTTCCTATTGCTGTTCTTCTTGCTAGAGGAAATCCTATTGCTTTAGCACCAGCTGTTTTAGCTAGCATATATAACGATTTAACTTTGTTTAAGAAAACAATTGTTAATTTATCGAAATATCATGTTGGTAGTGATAGATATCCTTTACAAGTTACTCTTCAATCACCCTTTTACTTGGTTCAAATTTGGGTGTGGGAGAGGTTCAAAAATTTACAGCCACAACCCATGTTGTTGAACCATAGGGACCCTTTTTTGTTTAGGTGGCATAAGGTTAAGCCCTTGATAGTTGACAATGTTAGGATGACATTAGACTCAGCTATGGATGACTTTCTTTGGCGTCCATATGTTCGATATTCTGATAAATGTGAGCTGTTTTATCCAAATGATGAAATTTTGGTACCATTTAAGAAGGATTTAGATACAAAAATGATCTCATTTGTTATATGCTTGAGAGTTTCCGAGCTTGTTGGATTTGAGTGTATAGAGCAATATCTTCCACATAGAGTTGCTATGCAATTTGGAATTGATCAAGATGTTCCAGGTTATGTAGCTAGGTTCAATGAGACTATATTCATTGCTTGGAAAAACTACTGCAGACCCATATATGATAAAAACTTGTATTTTCCATCAAGATTATTTGAGGCAGATGTTACCACACGTTATGCAAGGTGGTGGATGCAATCAGTATTTCCTCACGACGATTTTGAGAAGAAAATTGTGCGTCGGAAGAGAAGTTCAAGTTCAAGGAAGCGTAGACCTCATGTAGGAAAGTTTAACGGAAGTGGTATTGAGGTTTGTGTTAACCCTGGATTTTCTCACAATCTTGTTGATACTCTTACTTTTGGAAATGTTTGTGATGATGGCTCAAATGCTAAAACTAGGAAGGTTAATGAATTTTGTGTTGATGTTCCTTATGAAAATTCTGTTCATGATTGTTTGAGAGCTTATCAAAATATTGATGCTGATGGTTCTTCAATTCTTCCTCCAAAACATAACACTCTTGTTCCTTCCATATCTGTTGAGAATTGTCAGGATGTGTTGGAAGAGTACAGTTGTATTAGAATAATTGATAAATCTAAGCATTTAGAGAAAGAATTGAAAGACACAGATGGGAGAAAAGAATTAAGGATTGCTAGTGACAAAGTCTGTTTACTTGAGACTCAAGGTGATAGTTGTAGCTATGCTATCAGAAACGAAGTCTCATTGTCTAATTCTGAATTTGGTGATTTTATATCATCAAATGTGGATGGTGAAATGGCTGGATACTGTGATGAAGATGAAACCAAGAGTCCATTTTATGATAGAAATGGTGTCAATGACATCAATGGGGAAATTGTTGAGCCTTTTACACTAGACATGGAATTTGATCTTGAAAACAGGATTGAAAAGCTTGAAAAAGTGGTTTCTAAGCTTAAAGAAGCAAGATTTGGCGAAAAGGTTGAAAATGTTTGATCCAACAATGCTTTTTTGCTGGTATAGAACCAACTTCATATTCCCAATTATATGCAATAGTTTACAATTATTTGATTGCTAATAGTTACCTTTTTCTTGTGCAACCTATGATAGTAGCTTTCAATTGTAGTAGTTAGTAGTAGTTGATTTATATGAAAGTACTAAGCTTAGGGTTATATTGTAGATCAATGAAATATCAAAGTGAATGAAGCAAATTTTGGATTTGTACTGATAAAGAACATGTTACATGTGCATCATAAAGTAGTTCATTTTCCTGTTAGTCGACTAGCATAATTTAAGCACTGTGATGAAATCAAAGACTAGTTCTTCTTTGAAGGGGATGAAAAATGATGCTGAATAAAGCTGCAGTAGTTTTTATTGAATTTTTTGACTGTGTGGAGATTCTGTTGCAGCAATCCTTGATACTTGAGAGTAGTTTATCAGTCCTTCAATATTATATGAATTAAGTATGTATTTTTTTTCTTCATATATTTGGTGAAGCAGAGACATATAATGAAATACTGGTTTCTTCTTCTCCTATGCTTTTCTATTTCATTCCTTCTTTACTTTAGATTCTGTTCGCTGAGGTGATTTTAGCTTCTTGTTAAATAAGGTAAAAGATGTTAGTAGTTGATATCCTTGTAAAAAATGTATGATTATAATAATTTTCAGTTTAGGTACAATTTGAAATTGATATGCTTAGTTTATAATTAGATTAGATGACATTTTTTTTTACCAATGATTATATGACACAATACATTTGTATACATTACACGTTGTGCTTTATCTTCTAATTAACTCCAACCAACTTCTAATTGATTTGAAACTGTAACAAGTTACAATTTCAGGTAACCAACTTTTGCTAGTTCGTTAGAATCGGCCTTGATAACTTGCAACAGAAGCAACAACTACTAACTAACTTCGGCACTACAATTAAACATTAGTCAACATCAGTAAGTCCAAATAATTCGTTAGATCATCAGCACAAATTGGTATTAGACATTACAGATCAAAAGAATGGAGATTCATCTCATAAGAAAAATAAGCTTCAGAGCTCAATCAAGAGAAAAATTCGTCAGAGTTCATGTTCGATTAACTGATAAAAGATAGTCAATTGTGTACATAATTGTCATAATTATAGACAATAACACCAACTAATTGAGTAGCCAACTCATAATTGGGGACGACTGTCACTATGCTCATGGAGAAGCAGGTAATGATAATACTGGTCTTGGTTTTTTATCATATAATTCTACTGTTCTGTTTTGGTTTGTTCAATTATATAAAATCTGTTTTTCAATTTTCTTGATGATTCGTAGAAGTTCATTTTCTGTGATATGATGTACAAATTATAGGGTTTGATTGTGTGTCGTTTTTGCTGTTGTGTGTGATATTTTCATGTTTGGTTTGTGACATAAACTTGCCCCTCCTAAGGTAGTTGATCATATTCTGAATGAGCATTTGGTATTTAGTTCATTCATCGGATGCTGTTTCAGTTTAAAAGCAATGAAAACTTGTCTGTATGGTTATGATTACTCATGTTTTCAAATTGCCACCATAGCGGCACAAAGGCATGGAGGATTTTGTGCCAGCCGCCATAGGCTACAATGGCTTTTATATCCAGCGTGTTTCTGCCATAGGCCACAACTCTATGCTTGTATGCCGGATTATTGGCTAGCTTCCGTAACCTGCCTTCCACTTTTGATAACGCTGTTCTATCTGAGGTTTTCATAGTGTTGTCAACTGTAGATCACAGAGAATTGCAGTTTGTTCATATTCCACTGCGCAACAGTTCTATAGCGTCGATAACCGCTGTTTCTCAATATTTTGAACTAAATAGGGTACTACAGAACAAGAAACATTTGTTCAATTTTCGCTATGCAATACCGCTGCTATTTAATAGCACTTACATGATACTCGAGTTAAATTCTTCATATTCCCATCAACCCCAATGTCATGAATTTTTATTTGATAGAAATGTCTAGATTTTCATAAATTAAAGTAGTTAATCACCTCCATATCCTAATGGATAATTACAATTTTATGGTGTCAAAGTTATAGTTATATTCCACAGCTACATTTGTTTTTTGATAGGAAATTTTAGTAGCTTGGAGTAATGTGTGAAATATTTCCTTTTTGTGATCCACTATGCAGCATGGCACTAAATAATGGAGATAATAGCTTTACGAGTACTGTACTAGTACCTCGTACTCATCTGGATAATGATTCTTCTCCGCTAACAAAGAATTTTGGAAACATCGTCATCGGTGATGGTGATCAAATCATAGATTCTTTTTTACTGTTAACTGTTAAAGTTTTAAGGTTAGGCTTGTGCAGCTTGTGCATCTGTTAGTTTGTGAGGGGTGCTTCAATGGATTTCAGAAACTGTTTTGGGATTTTGGGTTGGGTTACATTGGTCAAATTTCTGAACCAAAATTGAGGCTATTATGTAGACCATGGCAATATTGTAGTCAATGAAGATATTCATATTGATTTTGAGATATGAAGAGTATAAAGTAGAATATCAATATCACTTGTTCTCAATACTAGTCATCCTCAAAATATGGAATTTATTAGAATGATACTACATGAACTTTTTTCTATGAAATGGGATATTTAAACTAACAGGAGGATGTCTATGACTATGATGTGAGAAAATTTTCATGTAGTATTTAGATTTAGAAATAGTTGAATAAGTTTTGTCCTTAAAATCAATATATGTAAAATCACTCCATAACAGAATAACTTTCCATTTTCATAAATTCTGCATCATACGACTAAATTCTCCTAATACCGGTCAATGCCTTTAATAATACTTAGTCAACATAAGCAAGTTAATCCAAATAATGTGTTAGACCAACATTACAAATTGGTAAGCAGGTTATCAAATCACCGTTCGACCCAAAAAACAAGCGCAGCCAGAAACTCTGAATTACGGACACAAGTACTGGACACGAAACTAACACGTCTAACCACTTAAACCGCGACAAACTTTAGGACTCATACACCATTGATTCAACATGTTGTTAGATAGTAATTTTACAAATGTCTAGAGCTTTTTTATTTTATTTTATATTATTACAACTTTTTCTATCTATGACTCCAAGAAAACCATATGAATCCATAAGACCTTCATGAGCGATTACATTTCTTTGTTTCAACATGACAGTGTTGTTTTTGTGAAGAGACAAGCCAATGTAGTCTGTCATTCCCAACCACAAACCATGTTTGTTCTCATTTTATTTTACTAGTGAATCCCTACCTTTTTTTTTTATTGATTTGGAAATGAAGTAATCTTCTTTTATTCAAAAAATAACATTTGCCTAATACATTACATACCATCATATTTATAAAAATAGTATTATTACTTAAATATAAGATTCATTTTACTATTTTATTATATGAATCGAGAAAATTAAGTGGTATAATATATATATATATCACTAATGTATATTGATTCTGTCATAAAAAATCTAATATATATTGATCTATGAAGTATAGACACCTAGCATTAGGCGTGTTGTGATGTCTGACACGTGTCAACGTTCGACACTCATATGACAGTAGTACGAAACGTGTCAGAAATCCCATATCGGTGTCCTAGCAAAATTTGTTTTATTTTTACTTCGACAATTTTTATATCGGTATCCGACACTCGTCTGAGACTCGCATGACATGTGTCGGACAAACTAATACAATTGTCTGAAAAAAATTGGTTTTATCTCTGCTTCAACACACCTTATACTCTCCTGGGGCACATCTACAAATTGGCTTTATAAATAATATTAAATAAATTAATATATGTGCAGCAGTGTCATTGTCCTAAGTTTTTTACATTAGCAAATGCTGAAGTGTTTGTGTTTGCCTCGTTTCAGATGTCAATGTCGAAATTTGTGCTTCATAGATATTGATTTTTTAAAATTGTCACACATCTGATGGGGGAAATATTGTTGATGATGCTGATCCTTCTGGTTCAATTCCTAAACTATTGAAAACTATATCCTCTGAAAACTCTGTTGAAGATGGTTTGATAGCTGAGAAAGATGTTGATTCTCATGCTCATTCCGTTTTACCTCCAAAAGATAACACTCTGACTCCTTTGATATCTGTTGAGGATTGTAAGCATATGTCGGAAAATGTTCAGTTTAAAGAAGATGCAAATGGGAGCAAAGAAGCAAGGCTGTCAAGTGACACAATCGGTCAATCTGAGACTCAAATGGAAAGGTACGGCTATTTATCTGAAGTAAGCGTAGCTGAACTTGAACAAAGAATTAACCAGCTTGAGAGAGTGCAAAGAAAGCGAAAGAGGGCAAAAGGTTAGGCTTCAGTTGAAAATGTTATTGGTGCATCACACTTAAACCTTTCTGCTTCTTTGTGGTACGTATTTCTTTGTGGTACGAAACATGATCTGTTAGTATATTAATGTTGATACTTTGATATGCTCTTACTTGATTATTACATAGAAACATAGTTATCAATTGGTACTTTCTTGTAGGAATGTAGTCAGCTATTTAGAACAGTGGATCTTTCCTTCATATCAATTTTATTTTACATGAAAGTGTGATATCTGAATTTTTATCAATGAAAATCTAATCAAGTGCTAAATTATATTGTTCTAGGTGGGTAAGTCAAAAACATCACTAATTTCATTTGCTATAGTAAACTCTATTAATGGCATTGAAAGTAATTTTAAATTGACATTACCCACTGTTAAACCTATGAAACTGTTATTACCACGTTAGAACATGGTGACTGCAGCTCTCATACTTTCAAGTTATTTGTGTCTAATAGTTATCATTGTACCAAGCTATATATTTCACTGTCTTGAAGTTTTGATGTGTCCTTTTAAGTGGTCTTTAGTAAAGGCTACTCATATGACTTCATCCCCTACTTAGCATCAAAACATGTAAGATGAAGTTCTTTGATTGGATTAGTCCAATATGAAATATTTACCCAATTTTCCTATTAAAATATTCTTTTACTTTATTGATATATAGAAAATGGGGAAAATATATGAACTGTTACAAAATAATGCTTTTATTTGATTCATATCAATCATTTCACCTTAAAAAGAATGCGTAAAAGCACAAGTCAAGTATTACTTCAACTTCTCTTTTATATAATACTATGTTTTAAGGAAAAAACTTATTTCATTTAAGGTTGTGAGTAACATCCTAAGTAAATTATTTGTTGCATTGCAGGTTGTTGCAGTGAAGCAACTTGACAGAATGGAATTCAAGGGAACATGGTATTTTGATTTTGAGTCTTTTGCACAATTGTCAACTTAGTAGAATTATAGATAGCAAGTTTGGTGATAGTTAAAAACACAAATTGTACTAGTTATGCTACATGACAAGAATGTTAAAAATGAAGCATAACTTATACAATACTAATGTTGGAAAAAAGATGTAACTTTAATCTACATTGAAACAAAAATCTCTCCTTTTCCGAGTGGCCGGTAGCCACAGTTTTTGGATTAATCGTCATCTCTCTATTCTTTTTATATAATGTTTCCTTAGTTTGTGCTCTGAAATTTAGATCAAGTACCCAAGTTGAAGATTCTTATACTGAATTTGGCTACCGGATGGTGGCATTTGATTTTAGGATGCTTATCACATGGGTATCTTGGAAATCTGGATTCTTCAAGATAAACTTGAACAGTTTTTGCAGAAGTAGAATTTTTAGCAAAACCAAACCATGTTGAATGCCTCAACAATATCGGTCATTATCACAACTTGTGTACCTTATGTTGTTGCCTTTGGTTGTGATACGCCTGGATACCTTTTAAAAGGAGTAACCTATAGTTTGTAGACATCTCTAATGTGTGTATCGTGGCTCACCTAGTTGTTGCATATCATATACATATAGTATTTAATATATCAACATAACATTTTATTATTATAGTGCTTCCTTTTTGTATTTCTGAAATGATTAACTTATGGTTTTAAATGGAGGCACGCAACCGCAATTGCGGTCTGATCTTCAATCACGGGTACGAATTTTCGCAACAGCGCCAATTACTGCATCAGACCATTGTAACAGTCGCACCAATATACCTCTATACCTGTTCATCGAAATTATCTCAGGAAAAAAAATACAGACCCCTAAACCCCTTATATGTTTCAGATTTGAAGAAAATGTTGACATTTTTAAGCCTCTCACAACTGTGTATGTCAAACACCTCTCAGCAAATATATGTGGCCAAACCGAGACGTTTCTACAATGAGCTTCTATGATGTAAACGTAAACTTATTACATACTGCAATCATATCTGCGACAGCAATTTTAAACCATAGTTTAATCCGTACATTATACACCAACTATGTTGCTAAATAACGTATCTTGATTAAACTTCCAAGTTAATTACCTCTTGAAAGTTTGGAAACTTCAGTGATGGTTGTTCAAAAGCTAAAACTAGGAAGGTTGATGATTTTCAAGCTGATGTTCCTTGTGAAAATTTTGTTACTGATGTTAAGGTTTGTAAACCTGTGTTGAAAGAGTGCAAGTGTGGCGGCAAAGTCAACGAATCTAATCATTTATTGAATGAATGTTGTTCAACCCCTTCAGCAGATTATGAGAAGATAATACCAGTGAAAGGGCCAGTTTCAAAGGATAACATTGAAGTTTCAATAGGGGTTTTGGAAGATGGGTTTAAAGATGCAAATGAGAGCAAAAAAGAAAGGATGTGTAGTGACTGAGTGTGCTTATCTGAGAGTCAAGGTGAAAGCAGAAGCTATGGTATCAGAAACAAAGTCTCTTTGTCTAATTCTGAACTTGGTGGTTTTATATCATCAAATGTGAATGGTGAAATATCTGGATGTCAGGATGAGGATGAAATCAAGTATCCATTTTGTGATGGAAATGATGTCAATAACATCAGTCGGGAAAGTGTTGATCCTTTTAGAGTATACATAGAGTTTGATCTTGAAAACAGGATTGAGAAGCTTGATAAAGCGTTCTCTAAGCTTAAAGAAGCTAGATTTGGCCAAAAGGTTGAAACTGTATGATCCTACAATGCTTTTTTGCTGGTATTGAACCGACTTCATATTTCTAATTTTGTGTAATAGTTTACAACTATTTGATTGCTAGTAGGTCCCTTTTCACTTATGCAACATGTGATAGTTGCTTTCATTTGAAGTAATTAATAGTAGGTGATTTGCATGAAGGCACTGAACTTGTTGCTATTTTGTAGATCATGGAATATCAGAGTTAATGAAGCTACTTGTTTCTACTTTTATAAGGTTTTTCTCTGTAACATTGTGTATGCATGATATAAGGGTTACTTTGTTGGTGCCTTTCTTGCTATGTCCTCTCATACATTTAATCTTTTTCTTCAATTATTGATCTTCTTTGTTTTTGACTTTGAAAATGCATTTATCATTGCAATCTTAAATTTCCTGCCTCATCCTTCTATACATGATCATTCCTCTTCTTGTCATTTTAAGTCAAGAGAGATTTTGTGTTGTGCGCAACAATGTGTGTGATGTGAAGACAGCAGGAGCGTCTGGAAACACAACAAGAAGAGGTCTTACGGTTAATAAATTTGAGGCAGAAGAGGGATGAAGAGTCGAGCAGCTCCTCTCTAGTGATCTAAGAAATCAACAACCATCACCACCATCATCTTCTTAAATCTCTATTTTGTTTTTAAACTTTCTTGATCAAACTCATGACAGTGTAATGGTGTTTTCAGATCCTCTATTTTGTTGATAATTAATTAATGAAGGAGAAAATAATACTAGTTTTTATGAGTTCTATAATATGTTTTTATTATCTGCTATGCTTGTGTTATTTGTCTTTAGTAGCATTAGCATGACTGATACATATGTTGCTATGCTCACACACACGCGCGCGCTCATACACACACACACACACAAATATATATATATAGACAGCGCAAGTATGGTGAGAGCACTTGGTTGATGTGATATGTAATTTATAATGAAGGACAGAAAAGAAAAAATCATGAAGTATAGTCTATTTAGGGGAGAACTGTGGGGAAAAAAGTCAGAATACAACTTCAATATATATTCTATTTAAGGTAAAGGGATGAAACCTCAAGAATTTGATTTCTAAACTCACTATCTATATATGTTGCTCCATAATTGTGTTTTTTTTTCCTTGAACAACCTGTTCTATATGATAGCATTCATTGGTAGTAATTACAAGTAGGTGAATATATATAAAATGTCTGAATTGAGGTTATTATCTAGATTATGGCTATATTGAAGTTAATGATGATATATATTGATTTTATTGTATGAAAAGTATTATCAATATCTGTGAAAAAAGTGCAACTGTAGAATGTAAGGTTCGGAGAATCCGAACCAATATCGAAGGAAGTGAAACCTCAGTAGTGTTCTTAAGGTTGGTGGGATTGTTCCAGTAATCAGCTCTTACAACTTTGAATCAAATATGTGCATGGTTAATGTTAAACATGTACGAAACTGTGTTCAAAGATGTGCCAAATGATACATAAACCCTTCAGGCTAACATGACGTAAACATGAGTATCATCAAAATGAAAATGTCATGTTACCTTGAAAATTGGATCTGACATTAGGGATTTTGCTTCTACGGGTTTATTCATTGATAATATGTATCGGGTCACAACAATTTTCTTAAGAAAACTGTGCTGCATAAGAGAAGTGCAAGTTCAAGGAAAGATAGACCTCGTGTAGGAAAAGCTAAGAGAAGTGGAAAGGATGTTGGTGAAAGTTGTAGCTATGCTCTCCGAAACAAAGTCTCTTCGTCCAATAATGCAACTGTTATGATTCACGATCTTCAGTTTCATCCTGATATGGCTGTAGGAGCTAAACAAACTGTTAAAAGAAAAAGAAAGAAAAGAAAGCGATGATGAAGATATGGGTTCCTTAAAAGAGAAATACTTGAAGAATCAAGAGGAACTCATGTGACTGGCACGACAACAGGAGCGTCTGGAAATACAAAAAGAGGTCTTACGGTTAATAAATTTAAGGGAGAAGAGGGACGAAGAGTCGAGTAGCTCCTCACTAGTGTTCTAAGGAATCAACAACCACGATCATCATCTTCTTAAAACTTTATTTTAGTTTTAAACTCTCTTTATTAAATTCATGACAGTGATAGTTTTTTCATTAGTATCTGCTATGAGAAAGTAAAACCTGTTTAGATGAATTATGATATATGTTTTTATTAGTATCTACTAAGCTGCTGTTAATCTTTTAGTATTGGCATGACTGACAGATAGTATGGTGAGAATACTTGATTAAGGGAAATGGATGAAACCTGAAGAAATTGATTGCTAAACTCAATTGTCCTTTTTATTAGCATCTATGTATGTTGTTCCTTAACTGTCCTTTTTTTCTTTTCTTGAACAACCTGTTCTAAATAATAGCTTTCATTGGTAGTAATTAGATACAGGTGAATGAATGTGAAGTGGATGAAGTTGAGGCTATCATGGCAACATTGAAGATATATATTGATTTTGTTATATGAAGAGTATAATCACAATCTGCGGAAAAATCAGAACAACTTGAAAGTCCTAGTAGTAGATAAGTAGATCACTCTCTTGCATTAGAATATAAATATCTAGCTGCTTTAATTTTAACCACATCTGATAGTATTAATTATACAATGTGGTTAAATAAGTAGATAAGTAGATCACTCTACTTACCCGAAACAAAGCTAACGGCCAGTCACATCGATTGATGATTGCTCAATAGGTCTCTCAAATGATCACTCTTTTTGAAGAAAACCGATCGGGAGCTACGACCAGATCGGAGTTTTCACACAAAAAAAGTCGATCAAGAGTTACGATCTGATCTGTTGATGGGCCTGTGAACAATCCTGGTAGCAAACAATTGGACACAGAGCAACATAGAGAACACAAAGGAGAACTAACCCGCTGTAACTAAACCACAATACAAGGTTCACAGTTTAGATTTGTACCCCTTCTTTGTGTTAGAGCTTTGGTTTGGGATACACAATCATCAGCCTATTCTTCGTAAAAGAAGAAATTTTTTATAAACCTAGAGTAAATTAGTGGCATTTTCTTAATCTATTCTTGATTTGTAACCAAAAAAAAAATCTATTCTTGATCCTTATTTATAAAAGAAATGATATGTATAGGTCAATTTAAAAAATGAGGACAAATTCAAAATAGTAAAACACATTTTATTTTATTTTCAATGGACGGAGTGACAGATACCATTGAACTCAGACATATAAATGAGATATCTCGAGATCAAAGCTAAGACACCAACCTAACAATTTTGACATCTGCGTTATCAATTGAACTAGGATATATAGATAGCAAAACATTTTTTTATTTTTTTGGTGGCTGGGGTTGACCTTACATATATTATGCATTGTCTAAACCAACTGAGCTAAGCTTACGAAGACACATATATTTTAATTTAAAATGATTTAATCTAAAAAATCTTTTGGGGAATTGATTTTCACAACTGCTATTAAATGATACAATTGATAACATATAAGCGGTACTTTTGCATCACATAAAACAAATGAGACACTGCTTTATTTTTTCATAAAAACCAACAAAATAATTAAACACCCAATGTTTTGGAATTGAAATTATTATTGAATGTATAATTCCTTACAAGGCACACTCCATGCTTTTGTTAAACACACTCCACCTCACTCACAAGACACACACACACACCTAGTTGAGATTTTTAAGAAGAGGTAAGCCAATATAGTTGCTAATTCCTAGTCACAAACCATGTTTGTTCTAAGTTTTAGTGTCCCTATGCAACAAACAACTCTTACAGAGAATACTTTTTAATTGCAGCAAGAAAACAAGTTTTAAATCACAACCTAATTATCTCATTCCCATAGTATAGCTTATTTAGTTCATGAACCACCATTGTAATTCAGTATTGAAAACATTGTCAATCTCAAATTCATTATGTGTTTTGTCTTGTCTTGGTTACCATAGAAATACAACCGTCATTAAGAAAAGTGAAGTAGTAATTAAAATAAGTATAAAAATAACCTTTTAAATGATATGATATGTGTAAGAAGGGTAATTTGGGTATTGAACAGAAACATACCATTAATGTGCTTTGTGTAAAAGTAAACTTAACCCAAAATATGCTACTATCAGAATTTTGCTAGCTAGCAACTACAACTACAGTGCCATTTTGTTTTCATCGAATCTGAATCATCACAATCTCAAAGCAATGGTGAAGAAGAAACCAACATTGGAAGAAGAAGATACCATTATAGAGGTCAAACAAGATTTCATCGTTTCACCTTCTTGTGACAGTGAATCAAATCTCAGAACCCATTGCTAACTTAATACTTAACCCACCACTTTATTTTCTCAAAAGTAAAGTTTCTACTTCTGTTTTTGATTCAAAGGAAGGTTCTTTGAAAATCCGTTTCAATGGCTGGCGCTACCCACACAAATGGGTTAAGTGGGTTGATCAACTTCAACCCAAATATGAATCAGTTTGGAAGAAAGCTCAAATCTTTGGCACCTGCTGTTTTGGCTAGCTTATATAACGATTTGAGTTGGTTTAAGAAACAAATTGTTGATTTCAAAAAATGTCCTCATAAATTTCCCTTGGTGTTGGATGTTAATGTACAATCACCCTTTTACTTGGTTCAAGTTTGGGTTTGGGAAAGGTTCAAAAAATTGCAGCCACAACCCAAGTTGATCAATAATGGAGACCATGTATTGTTGAGGTGGCATAATGTTAAGGTCTTGAAAATTGACAATGTGAGGTTGACATTAGATTCAGCTATTGATGATTTTATTTGGCGCCCTTATGTTGTTAGATATTCTGATAAGTGGGGAATGTTTTATCCAATTGATGAAATGTTTGTACCATTTAAGAAGGATTTGGATAAAGAAATGTTGTCATTACTTACATGCTTGAGAGTTTCTGAGCTTGTTGGGTTTGACTCTATAGAGCAATATGTACCACATAGAGTTGCTATGCAATTTGGATTTGATCAAAATGTTCCTGGTTATGTGTCTAGTCTCAATGAGACTCAAGCCATTGCCTGGCAAAACTACACCAGACCCTTATCTGATACAAGTTTATATTTTCCATCTAGATTTTTTAAGGCTGGTGTTACCACTTGTTATGCAAAGTGGTGGAAAAAACCAGTATTGGGTCCTCAAGGTTTTGTTATGAATGATATGCCCTATAACAGAATTGCATGTTCATCAAAACATAGACCTCATGCTGAGATTCCTAAACGTGTTGCCCGTGGCACTGTTACTTCTGGAAAATCTAGTGATGATGGTTCAAAAACTAGCAAGGGTGATAATATTGTTGATGTTGATGTTCCTTCTGATTTTGGTCCTAAACTTGTTGGCTTCAGTATTACAACTGGAAAATCTTCTGATCATGGTTCAAAAACTAGCAAGGGTGATATTGTTGATGTTCCATCTGTTCAAGATGGTATGAAAGCTTGGGGAAATATTGATGCTGATGGGGGAAATATTGTTGATGTTCCTTCTGTTCAAGATAGTATGAAAGTTGGGGGAAATATTGTTGATGATGCTGATGGAGAAGATATCGTTCATGATGAAATTTATGTTCCATCTGTTCAAGCTGTTATGAAATCTGGGGGAAATATTGATGATGATGTTCCTTCTGTTCAAGATGGTATGAAAATTGGGGCAAATATTGATGTTGACAGAGGAAATATTGTTGCTGATGATGTTCCCTCTGGTTCAATTCCTGAACATTTGAAATCTATGTCCTCTGAAAATTCTGTTGAAGATGGTTTGATAGGTGAGAAAGATGTTGATTCTGATGCTCCAAGTTTACCTCCAAAAGATAATACTCTGACTCCTTTGTCATCTGTTGAGGATGGGGAGCATGTCTTGGAAGATGGGAATGAGAGCAATGATTCAAGGCTGTCAAGAGACATAATCGGCCAGTCTGAGTCTCAAAGAGAAAGCTACAGCTATTTATCTGAAGTAAGCATAGCTGATCTTGAACAAAGAATTAGCCGACTTGAGAGAGTGCAAAGAAAACTAAAGAGAAAAAGGTTAGGCCTCAATTGAAAACATTATTGGCTCTTCAAACTAAAACCTTACTGCTTATTTACATATGTTACATATCTTTTGACTATCCTCGAACCCATAACGAAGAGAGTCAGAAAGTCACACTCTGATTAAAAAGAATCATATGAGTAAGTATTTGAAAATTGGATGATATATTTATGCAGCACCTAAATTAAGTATTTACATATTTTTCCATTTTCTATTCATTGTATATTTGTCTTTATTATTTTTACCTTTCCATCTATTATACTAAGGTATGCTTACATGGTTGCAGACAAGATAAATATGTGGATCTTTTTACTTTTATATGATTTCTCTCGGTACATTGTTTGTGCATGATGTAAAGGTTACTTTGTTGCTTGCCTTTCTTGCTGTGTCCTCCTATCTTACATCTCATCTTTTTCTTCAATTGTGAATCTTTTTAGGTATTGATTTTGAAAATGCATTTCTCATTGTAATATCAAATTTCATTATTTATCCTTCTATGCATGATCATTCCTCTTCTTTTCACTTTAAGCAACTCTTATGTATGTCCCCATACTAATACACAACTTTGGTGTCTATCCTTCTGAGAGATTTATATGTCAGGTGGATGTTAATTCTATCATATAATTATTTACTTAATATCTTATTGAAAGTTTAATCTTAGTCCTCTCAGTTGGAGTGGATTCCAAGCTATGATTATGAATTATCAAGTTTGGCAAAATTCTATATATCAATCATTTATAAGTAGTGGGAACAATTTACTTTTGACATTTCTACTTTTGATTTTATCTATTCTCAAGTGTTGACAACATTTTTAAGGTCATTTTACTGGTTACTAAGTTTAAAATGTATTTGAGCAGAGGAAAGAATCAAGTGTAAGTATGACTGTTCTTTTTTGGTGCATTGCTTGGATCAAATGGAAGACTATTGTATATGCAACTTATGAGCGTGAAGGGTCATGTAACTGCTAGGGGAATATCATATATTCGTGAAGGTCAACTTAAGCTGCATTGTGCTACGGTAAATGTATTTTGATATCTCAATGGTGACTGATGTATGTAATGAAATTTGTAAGTCAAAACTACTAGGGGTGTCTTTTGAAGAACATATCACATTCCATGGCAATTAACAACTTAAATATTGAGTGGTGTATACCGATTGCATCAATTTACATTTCCACGATTGAGAGAACTGTATATTTGATCATTTTTTCACTGAAGAATGTGGAGCGTGTATTTCTGTTAAGTAACCTGTTCTAATTTGTTTTCAGTTAGGACCCTCGACTCAGTACTTTCTAGTATACCATTGTATTTTTATTCTTTTTACTAAGTCCCATTTTCTGTGGGGTGGAAGATTGGTGGCGAAAAATATGTTTGCTAGGATGGGAGCAGCAGGTGTCTTCCTAAAGACAAAGGAGGTGTGGGAGTTAAAAATCGGGAGCTGTTTAATCATGTGTGTTGGTTATCTTTAGTAGTATTGGCATGACTAACACATTTTGCTATGCTTGCACACACACGTTAAGAGAGGAAATTTGGTGTGAAAACATTGTTAATGTGATAGCAATTTTGAAAAAAGATTATGAACTGAATATATTCTTAGCAATTTTGGAATTAAAGCCACTCTCCATGTATCAACACTTGAAGTAAAGCATAAATCTTTTCTGATTTCTTCGTGATGACTAATTAATGAAGCTTTCTTTTTTTTGATAGTTAAGTTTTATCATCCTATCATTATCTGAAGTGCCAAAACATTCTCCAACAAGGTTACTAACTAAACATTTTCTTTTATCACCATTAAATAAACTCTACCTATTATAATTGGGAGGGGAGGGGGAAATTGAACAGTACAAATTAACTAGCACTATAGTGCCACTACACTAAGATACACTTCTACAGATACTGCTACAAATAATTAGGAGATTAACACACTTTTAAATAGAGGGCACTGACTAAAGAAAGGGATGTCCAAAATGTTGATGAGCAAACAATGCGAATGCAGCAGAGTAGACATCCACTTCTAGTTTCTTGAGCGCTTCTTTCCACTCTTGACCTCGCTTCCGGCCTTTGAAGAACTTGGTGTCTTAACCTTTGCGACTTCAACCTCTTTTGATGAATCATCAGAGTTCTCATTCTCAGAATCTTCTTCCTGCAACAAATTACATTTCACCTTGGCAGTACTCTTGGTGGATTTTGTCTTGGAGGAAGATGCAATCTTAGGTGTTCCTTGCTTGGATTTTCCACTTTTCAGAGTTTCTTGCTTAGACTTGTCAGCAGGCTTTGGTGTTTCAACATCATCATCTTTGGATTTCTTTGTCTTGAAACCATCAGTTTTTTTGGAATTGTATTTTTTTTGTGCAGAATCAACAGATTTACTGCCACTTTTCACGGATTGATCCTCAGATTTACCACCACTTTTCACAAAACGACTCAGATTTACCACCGCTTTTCACAGAATGATCCTCAGATTTACCACCAGTTTTTTGTGCAGAATCCTTAAGATTTTTTACTAACTTCACCGTCAGGTGCTCTTAATAGCAGTAATCCTTAAGATACGGAAGTTACTAGAAAGATACTACGTGAACTTCTTCAATTATTAAAAATCAGGTTGGTCTCCTAGAAAAGAAAATGTACCTAGAGAAAATAGAGATACGAAAATATTCACAAACTGAAAACATAGCCATACATAGTCAAAAGTCTAGCCATAAGCATGAAATGAACAAAGAGACATAAACTGTCGAAAGGTCAGCAAAACAGAACAACTGGTAGTAAATCCGTATGAACCAACAACCTCCATATTCATTTCTACCTAATCCTAATAATTCTCCTATTACAAATCAGAGCCTTTAATAATACCTTACAATCTTAGTTAACAAAAGCATTGAATTTAGATGAACAACAGAGAAAGAGAACTAAACTGAGAGAAAACTACATGATTATGTTATTTCAATTCAAGTCATAACAATACATTCTTATATAGTAAAACTTGTGAATTAACTTCTAACTAACTCCAATTAACTTCTAACTGGTCTGTAACTGCTTAACCGATTACAATTTCAGATAACCGACTTCAAGTAGCTAGTTAGTTGAAATCTGCCTCAATAACTTGCAACAGAAGCAACAAATACTAACTAAATTTTGCACTGCATTTCTGCTAATTGACCACTGATACTTCGACATTAGTCAACATGCTATTAGGTAGTCATTTTACTAATACCTATAGTTTTTTTACAACTTTTTCTACTCTATCACTACTAGAAATTACGACCTATATGCAATTTCAATATTATAGTGTTGTTTAAGTGAAGAAACAAACATTAGTGTTCTGCTTGTATTGGTCTATTTATTGATTTGGAAATTAACAAATTGTATTACCTACACTCAAGTTTTCGACGCATTCAGGATACTGTGGTTTTTGGATCAAAACCAGACGATATAAATTGGGGAATTAGTCACTTTAGTCCCTGAATGAGAAAGGAGTCGTCACTTTAGTCCCTGAATGCAACGAAATTGCAAAACAGTCCCTGAATGCAACGAAATTGCAAAACAGTCCCTGAATGTAGACTTTGTTAGTCAATTTCAGGGACTAAAGTGACTAACGGAGTCTACATTCAGAGACTAAATTGACTAACGAAGTCTGCATTCAGGGACTAAATTGACTAACAGAGTCTACATTCAGAGACTATTTTGCAATTTATCTGCATTCAGGGACTAAACTGACGACTCATTTCCGATTCAGGGACTAAAGTGACTAATTCCTCATATAAATTTAGTGCAAATTTTGATTTTCTTATAAAAATAAAAACCGAGCGTTAAATATAAGCAGTATATATTCCAATCTCTTAATTCACTAATCTCTTAATTCTATCGATTGAGATGTGTTCCAATCTTTGGTACCGTAACATTGAGGATTTTTTTATTCATAACACATCATTTCAAACAAGAATTAACATGCATGTATAAGCAGTATAATTTTGTAAATTAATATAATAAATACTACCACGCCATTCGCCGTAACCAACAATTCCATATTTATTAGTTAGAGTAAAATTAGAATCCTCGAAACTAAATGATAAACCCAAAGGAGCTAACTTAGAACATAAATTAAATTCTTTAGGGACATGAAAGTTGGATTCTAGGGTGAGGGTTCAATTAAGTCCCTCACCGATGGACTACTTAGAATCGTAATTAATAGTCATTAGATTAATCAAGTACACATATCTTATTATACACCATATACACTAAATTGCACCTCTCTTACTTTTCTTCCCCTCTCGTCTCTTCCCTCCCCCTTGCTGCTATGCTCCCGTTGGATAAGAGTGTTAACAAAAGAGGAATACTGACTCTTCCCTCCACCCAATTCATGCCCCTACATCTTAAGC
>Ga0228710_1003519_pt1 | contig 24890 bp, 20 predicted proteins | sample MedpolnodulmetaG_FD_177995 | JGI IMG/M metagenome (GOLD analysis project Ga0228710, IMG submission 177995) | Root nodule microbial communities from Medicago polymorpha collected in Santa Monica, California, United States - pink nodules | ecosystem: Host-associated > Plants > Roots > Nodule...
CCGAGGAACATCTGACAATGTATGTAAGAAGGATGTCTGCATATGCTAGGGACGACCAGGTCCTTATTTATTACTTTCAAGAAAGTTTGGCTAGTCCTGCCTCGAAGTGGTACATGAATCTAGACAAGACAAGGATCCGAACTTTCCGTGATTTGTGTGAAGCCTTTGTGCAACAATATCAATACAATGTGGACATGGCTCCAGACCGAAGCGATCTTCAGCCTATGACTCAGAAAGATAAAGAGACATTCAAGGAGTATGCCCAGAGGTGGAGAGATACTGTTGCTCAGGTCAGCCCACGTATAGAAGAGAAGGAGATGACCAAACTCTTCTTAACCCAAGAACTTCGCAGAGATGGTCGGTATGGGTGTACAGTTGGAAGAGGGGGTCCGAGAAGGGCGTTTAGTTAAAGATGGAACATCAGCCAGTGGGACCAAGAAATTCGGGAATAGTTTTCCAAGAAAGAAGGATCAAGAAGTCAGTATGGTGGCCCATGGGAGGCCTCAACAGAATTATCCAGCCTACCAGCACATTGCTGCCATCACATCCACTACTAATACTACTCAAGCACCAAACTATCAACCACAACCACCTCAAAGGCCTGCCCCATACTATCCGCCACTATACCAACAACCGTACCCACGGTACAATCCACAACAACTTTACCCACAACCATACTACCCTCCACAAGCACCTCAACAACCTCGTCCTCCAAGAAACCAATTTCCTCAGATACCAATGTTATATGGAGACTTGTTACCCTCTCTCTTGGCCAGAAATCTCGTACAACTTCGGGCACCCCCTCGTGTGCCCAACCCTATACCCCCATGGTATCGTGCTGACCGTACCTGTGCTTTCCATCAGAATGCATCAGGACACGATATTGAACATTGTTATCCACTCAAAGAAGAAGTCCTAAAATTGATCCATAGCAAAGAGTTAACCTTTACTGATCCTGATCCTGTGGTCCAGAACAACCCTTTACCACCCCATGGGCCTGCTGTCAATATGATCCAAGTCTGTCCAGAAGATGGCCTCATTCTCAATGCTCAGGATATTAAGACTCCTCTGGTTCCTATCCATATCAGGATGTGCGAGGCGACTATGTTTAGTCACAACCATGGTATCTGTACGGTTTGCTTTGTGGATCCTCGAAGGTGTGTGCAGGTCCAAAATGATGTGCAAGGGTTACTAGATAGAAGAGAACTTATGGTAACCAGAAGAGGTAAAGATGTTTGTGTGGTCACTCCGGTGTTCAAGACAAGGGAGCCGCTTGTGACAACGCCGCCCAGTAATGCGAAATCGGTTAGAACTCCTCTCGTAATCTGCCATCCCGGGCCTACACCGTATGCTTCCCAAAAGGCTATTCCATACAAATATGAGTGTACAATTTTAAAAACCTTAAATATCCCAATTCATTAACACCCCATGTCAGCTTTCACCAACCTCAAAACTCATCTCACAATCCTATCCTTAGCCATCAAATCCCAAAATATGCACAAATACAAAAGCATATACCACATATAGATATCATAATCACCACATACTGGCATATAGATATTCAAATAACATAAATTATCCAACAAGGGCCTATCAATCCACAATACCTTTATAGCCACGTAATCAAGCAAAGCATGTCATGGTCAACAAGCAACACAACCATTAAATCAAAGTTCTCTAAACCCATATAAAAGAGCCGTCATTTCCCCCACCATACCTTATCAAATCATAACAATAAAGTTAGAGGAAAGTAATGTTATCTCCAAGGTCCAATTAATAGAGGAGATCACAAAACAAAGGAAATATGATTCAGAATCTTAATCAAAGACATGGATGATCACAAGAGGATTAATAACAAATTGTTTACCTTTAATTCGATTTAAAACTGATTCAAGGTTGCATCTTTGATTAGAATTCGCGGCTGCTTGTTAATTTTTATAAAGGAAAAATGGCTTAGTTCCGAAGATTGGTCAAAAGGACCCTAAAACTGTTTTAAAAAGAGCATTATTACAAATGGAGTGAATCATACACCTAATCTAACTGATAAGATTTGAATTGAAGTTGAAGTAAAAAAAAGATAGCAAATTATGTGTTTTATGAAAGAAAAAAAGGACCATTCTCGCGAGCTCTCTGACCCTAATCGATTAAGTTGGTATTAATTAATTTGAAAGTCCAACATAATTGATTAACTTTGATTGAGAAGGACGTAATTAAATGCCTGAGAATCAATGCAACCCAGTCAGACTCCTAATTAAACTTGAATGCATTTGAACAAGAAAACAGTAAAAACAATTGTGATTCTCTCACATAAACAAAATTTCCTCTTTGAAGTTCTAAGAGGTTGTAAACAACAGAGGTGCTGGTTTGAATTAAGGGTTAAGGAGACGGAGGTCTTGAGTTCAAACCCAGACAAACTAGAAAACTAATCTAACAAACTACTAACATTTCAAAGAGAAAAAAAAGTGCTTTCCCTATTAACTTTCAAGCTCTTTCTACAAGGAATATTTCTTGAGTCTATCACTTGGCAACAACTTATGAAGCTTAGTGGGGCTAGCCCCTTTTTGTCCACCACAAAAAACTTAAAACTCTACTGGGATAATCTCATCTTACAACCAATCAAACACCAATCAAATACCAAATAAAACACTCCAAACAAATATGGATTACCTTGTAATTAATATTGTACCTTGCATCAGCAGGTAAAATCCTTGAGTTGCCGTCCTTCCTCAACAGATCTTCCGCCATGCGTTGAACTTTTTTTGAACAGCGAAATGAACTTCATTTAACTCTTTACCATTTACACTTAATTGAAAATCAGGATGGATTCGAACCATCACCTCTCAAAGATTCCAATAGGCTATAACTCTGAGCGCTCTACCGACTTGAGCTACAGATCTTTTATGGAGATATAAAGTAAAAAATAGTTAGGGCTCAGACAAGTTATAAGTTATGACAGTCAAGATATCATGAAATTTTCATCCCCCTGAACCCTATCAATCACATTTCAACTAGGCACATACACATCTTCGATTATTAAATTATGTTGGATCAAAAAATTATTTGAACAAAGTTGCATCAGTTTATAACCTTGAGGCATCAACAAATGATGATTATTGGAAAAGAAATGCTCAATACATAAATTAATATGATCAATTTCTGGGGTACCTTACATTCATGGTGAGAACCACTACTATTATGTGAAAAAGGAAGTATTCACATTCTATTATTGTACATGAAAAATTCTATGGTATCTAATTTTCATAAAAAATAATTATGTAAAATTATCCGTGCAGCACCCAGCGCTTTTGTAAAAGTTCAGTTTTTTTAAAATACACCGTCTCCATAATCCAAACATTCACTAAAAAGCCATACTAATAATGAAATCGTCTTACCTTCAAGTACAATTCCAAATATATCTAAGATCTGTTTTTTTTTTAAGAGATCATATTGATAAAATTTTGAAGAATAAAACATACTTACCATCTGTTTAAAATATCCAATGATAGTGTGTCTAAATAAAGATTAAAAAAGAGAGAGATCTTCGTAGAAAAATATCGTAAAATCATTTGTTAATAGAATTTGGTACCGCCTATAACTTTGACATCCACATTTAAAAAACAAACTCAACTGAAAAACAAAGGATCGCAAGATATGATTACTTAATAAATATTCCAAAAAAATAAAAAATAATATGAGTTCTTTGAGAATAAATAAAAATATATTATGAAGTAAGCAATAATAGTTTTTGGACGAATAGCATCTATCAGGAGACGGTAAGATTTGAAAAAACAAATCTTTAATAACACTTATAGCATAGCAGTCCAGCTAAGTTATTGCACAACGTATTCAAAACATACTTTCTTAGTCTAACCATATAATTTAACTACTCCCACAGAATAATTGAATAGAATTAGATATTGAAACGTATAAAAATGCATTAATGAACCATTGTGGAAACTAGGAAACAATGTCCAAGCTCTCAATCTAGCCATATAATTTAACTACTGTTAAAGGAAACATATGAAAATGCATTGCCGAACAACAATTAGGACACTAGGATACATTACATTGTTAACATGGGCAAAAGATCATCTTCACCTTGATTGAAAAGGAAGAGCGTGAACGGATAGAAGCTTCCCAAATCCACCACATATTGGCAGTTGATGTTGCTTCGTGTTGTCTTGATGCAACTACAGCCCCCAAAATGTTATTTGTTATTCTTAAATTGTGATTGAACAATACCTAACAAATCTGAGAATCCAATATAACTGAGGGATTTACATAACATGGTTCTTAACAAACTTTAAAACTTCTTGGCAAATGATCTATCACTACACATCAAAAATGCTGACAGATGATGATGAATCACTCGTTTACCATCTCCGATTTTAAATCAAGTTACAAGAAACAAGTTTCATATCTGTAAAGGTGTACACTAAAACATAGTTACGGAATGCATATGTAAATGATCTAATTCAATACTTCAATCCAATTCAATACTTCATCATTAAAGACTAGTTTATGATAATTCACCATTTCTCGTATCCATGCTTTAATGATAATAATTATATAACACAAAATGATTTATTTAACATTTCAGATGTCAATTATCTTCAGAACGCAATTACTGCCATAAAGCTTGATTAAGAATTGAAATTGAAACCAGTTTAGACTGATGAGACTTGCAGGCTGCCGCAATAGGAAAACGATAACAAATTTGACTGAAAATTGATTAGACAATACCTTATTACGAGTTGAAGAATTCCTTCGATGAATACGTCAGATGGTATGGAAAGTGGAGCGAGATACGAAATAATAAAGAGGAATAAGGAAAAGGAAGAAGGCAAGGCAACACCACACACGAGAGAAGATCCCGGGCAAAAACCCCGTGCGATCTCTCTCAAAAACCAACAAATTTTCTTTTATTATTATTTTTTGACCTGCCAAGCAAGCGCACTTGACATGGCAAAGGTCGGATGACAAGATCACTCTCAGAATTCAACACTCAACACGCTCAGGATTTATGCATTAAGGCACATAAATCCTCAAGATACATCCTACATCCAATTATATATTTCCCTCATCATCATCATAATTACAATATCTGCAATCTGCTACATATTTGTATTTGATGAAATATCACAATAATTTGGGACTGGATCTGCGATCTTCACAACGATCGATCGTCATACCTGCAAAAAAATCACCCAGACAACCTTGATTTATTCCAGAAACCAAATCGAAAGTGAAAATCACACCTCTGCATCGTAAATCTGAGACTAGAAGATTCAGATCTGTATGAAAAAAAGAACAACCTAATAAAATTAACAATTATCGATAAGCACCAAAAACTGAAAAGAAACAAGAAAATTCGATCGGAAACAGGTCGTACATGAATGCAATCACCATCGGCGTGAAGGAGGATTGAAGCACAAAAAACGGGTGAAATTCTAGAAGCGGTTGAAGGATATAAAAGTTAGTATCAACGTTTTATTTTATAATGGGTTTTCGGAGCATGAACGGCTAGGATTAGTTGTGTGACGTGTAATGTTTGGCGCGGCATTTTTAACGGTAGGTAGGTATCGATTATTATCTGTCCCATTTTAAACGATATAAAAAAGGATACTTTGGTTAAATGGAATTGCTATGGTGGTTTGGTGTGTACAACTACAAATTTGTTAGTTTGATGTGGTGGGTGCTGGGATTTGAATTCTGAACAATTCAGCTTTGTGTGAAGACCACGTGAATCACATCCAAATCCAAATATTCTAGAATAGGATGGGAATATGCTACACATACATCCTCTATTTTTTTCCACCTTTTCTTTCTTCTAAATTGCAAAAGTCTTTACGCATTGACATTCCTTCTCCTCTATCCGGATTATAATTATACGTAAAAATTAATTTTTATAGCTTTATTTAATTTTTATTAGGGAATATAAGTTCATTTAATAAATGACGTATTTGGTCAATAATTTAGATCAATTACATCATCCATATCAACCTACAAAATTAATTTTCCTTATAATAATAATGGGGGGAAGTTTATTTTAAGGATTTAGTTTCTTCTAAATTTAAAGTCTATATCTTTTAAGAATTTAAATTTTCACATTATTTTTTCTCATATTTTTTTCAACATGAAAGATCTTGATCGTGCTACACGAGTTAAGAGTTTGTTTGACCTGTTTTCTTTTCAACTTGTCATCTGCTAAGGAGGACCAAACAATATTGAGAAAAATTCTTTGTACAATTTTTAGATAAACTCATTTTTATTTTCTCTCTTCCTTATAATCTTTCCATTGTTTCATTTTTTTTCTCTCTATTGTTTTTGATTAATAAAAAGAGAAAATATAAAGTTTGTCTCAAAATCATCACAAAATAGTTGTACAAATATTTTTACTCTACATTTTTTGACAAAGAAAAACACCGTTAAATGAGCTTCTTTCGAAGTTGTTGAAATAAACTTTACGACAACTTTTTCAGTCGTACTCTATTCGATTCTCATTTGATACATTTTATTATTATTTTACTATAAGTTTTTCTATCATGAACAAATTTATATAACAAGATAAAATACATTGAGATAAATCGATATTTCATCAAAGAGAAGCTAAATAGTCGATATCTAAAATTCTTTTGAATATCGGCTCACTAGTGTGTTAACAAAGAGTTTATCAATAGAACGATTCAACCAACTTACTTGTAAACTTGGAATGATTGAAATTTCTTTATTAGCTTGAGCGGGGGTGTAAGAAATAGACAGCAAATAGTAACATTCGTAACTTACCTTTTAGTCCATTAAGTAAGCACATTAGACCTAGATTTTTCTCAAATAAAAATGGAACTAGTGTGGAAGAGGGAGACATTATGGTAAAGAAAAATGTGATTTGGACATCCATATATACAAACTATATATTTTGAGAGAATTTATACAAAATATTTTGGTCATTTTTTCGTCTAATATATAAAATTGATAGCATATAAAATGTTGTTAAATTTAATTTCGATGAATATCTTTAAAATATAAACTTCTACAATTTTTTTACTAATAAATAATTAAAGATATTCAAGCTTAAATCTATGCATTGATATATACAGTTTAGTTATTTTAGGATAGAAAAGAAATTAGAAGTGTTCGTACATGATTGATAGAACACAAATGTTTGGTTCCGTATCAACCAAACTGAGATATTGGAGAGGGGAAAGTAAGAGATGGAGTGCACTAGACTGAATTGGTTTTAGAGACTAGAGAGACCCACCAGCACTAAACTTTGATCTCGTCCCTTCAAGACAAGTACGTGGCAATGGTTGGGTTGCTCCAACACAAGCATAAACGTGTTTTCAAGATTGAATTGAATGAATTAAAAAAATAAAAATAGAAATGTTGTATTGAGAAATGATAAAAAATAATAGATTTGATTTTTGAAAAGTTAAAAAATTATTAAATTCAATACGAATTTACCATTTTTTATTTTCTTAACTAGTACGCTAAAGATACCGGTTAGTATAACACAAAAAAATAGATAAAAAGACCTAAAAACATTATCTCAAACACTAATTTTTTATCGAGTAAATTCTCCGTAGATCTTACCATTTATAAGGTTTTTACCGTTTATATTACATTCATTTTCAAAAATCAAAATTCTAATGTTAAATGTAGTTAAAAAGAAAATGTTAGCATTCTTCAATTACCTATTAGTTTATGTTCAATAGCCTTGATGCATGACACGCACGATTTTATGAGAAGGACACGAGTCGCATGGACATACTAGATTGTCCTAAGCATGTTAACAAGTGACCCGTGGAATAGGATGTCAATATGTAGTTGTATTATTACAGATCCTAATTAACCTCTGTCCCCTTAGCGATATTATAGGATTCCCACTCTGACTCTAGCTATAAGTTTGCAACATCTTAACATAGAAAAAGATGCTTCACACAATAAAGACTGTTCTAACTTGTCCACAAGCTTCATTTCCACGTTCACTTTCTTCTAACCTTTGTCGGGAAACTTCCACCGTTAGATTTTGCTCCAAACCTGATTCTGCACATAAGATGGACAAGGCTCAACAAAAGCCTAGTAGTGAGAAAAAGGAAACTACTGAACATGGGTGAGCTCAAATCACGTAAATTATAATCTCTATGTGATTGATTTATCAGTTTACTATCCTATTAGGGAATGATTTATTGTACTTGTTTTTAACTTGTTCTATTTCACTATTCAAAAATAAAATTTTCAATTTTTTTGCATTTTGATATTAATTAATATTTTTTTTGTCTTGAATAAGAATCAAATTTGAGTCTCCATCAACCTATCTTAGTTGATAGAGACATTGTATATTACGCAAGTGCCGAAATTTAAACTATGGATTTTCCGCTTAGAGATGAAAAAAAAAATCAAATTTGATATCATGATTTCTAACACTTATGCACTAACTTATTTGTGCTAGGCATCAACGATAAATAAATTAATTGATGTGTTATTTTTAATTTAATCGAAGGAGCCAACTTATTGATTCATATGATCATTTTTTTTCAGTACTAGGACAAATAAATTAACAATGAAAACAAAAAAAAATTAAATATGCCTTTTAATTTAGAGTTAAATTTCATCTTCATCTATAGTTTTTGTAATTAAGTTTATTTTTTATATTTTTTTTCAATTTCTATTTGTTTTAAGTTGAATTAATATCGTGAAGGGATGTGATGTCTCATTCATTTGGAGAAGGGTATGCTACGAGGTCTGATGAAGAAGGATTTGGAGGGATATATGGTGGAAACCAATCCCTTCAGAAAGATAAGTCCGTCCATGAAAATCACCCAGGTTATAATTAACAAACATTTTAATGATCTACTTCATCTAGTCTCGATTATAAACAATATTTTAGTTTTTAGATTTATTAAATAAATGATTTATATGGTCTAATGATCATAAGATGTAAAACTTCTTTACACCAAGTTTAAAACATTTTACACCGTCATTTTCGCTTTTGTAGAGGTCATGATGGAAATTAATTATCAACTCTAATTAAGCTTGTTTCTTTTCTTGCATGAAGATTATGACAAGACACAGGGAAGCGAGGTGAAAGAGAAGGAAAAAGCTAGGCACCAAAGCAGCGCCAACGCTTAGATTCTTCTTGTGTTGTGTAATGGTTTATGGGAATAAACACATATGTATTTGTTGTTAGAGTTTTCTTTTTTACTTTGTTGTTTTATGATCTTTGTTTAGTTTTTTCCTTCATGGTTCTAAGTTATACTCTAGTGATAAAATGGACAATTATGTATAAGTATTATGCTACCGATTTAATAATCAATTAAATCAATACTCCCTCCGTTGTACAATAATTGTTTCTTTACCATTTTTTTCTCAAAATAATTGTCATTTTAGAATATCAATGCAACATTTATTATTTTTTCTATTATTATATCCTTATTTATTGAATTTTATTATCCAATTTAATTACTCCATTAACTACAATTAATAAGGGTGTTTTAGTAAATGATACTAATTTTACCATCAAAATCAACACAATTAATCATTTCTTTAATAATCGTGTATAAATCTTAAATGATTATTATTTAGAGACGGAGGGAGGAGGGAGTACTACAGTAGGAAATCCACTTTAAGATGCTGCCGAAATTTTGCACCAAATAATAGAGTTTTTCTTAATCAACAAATTTAGAAGCTATCAATAATACTCAATCCGTCTCAAAATAATAGCTGTTTAAGGTTTGTGAATGATTTTAAAAAAAATATTAATTATGTTGATTTCAATAGTAAAATTAATATCATTTTCTTTTGATGGGAATTTCGGAGCAAAGTAATTCTTTAATATCGAAAACGGGGAGGGTCGGTGTGTTGGAAAATTAAAGGGAGAAGACAAGGTGATTTTTTGGTGAGTGTTATATTATATCTTCATCCTAGCAATAAGATTCGGGTGTATGTGGGGTGTGTCATAATCAGAGGATCATTTGTTCATCGGGTATGGTTTTGTGAGTAGAATATGGTATGAAGTCTTTAAATGGATATGGGTGAAAATTGTTCTTTCATGGGGCATATGAACTTAATTTTCACATCATTGGACCGAAAAGGAAGAATGGGTGAATGGTGGTGTGTTGCTGATTTGCTTGAAAGGCGAGGAATAATGAATTTTATCATCAAAGTTTCTAAGATGGAGGACGTGGTCGCGGAGATTAAAAAGTAGAGTTTGAGGGACTATCTGATAGTCACAGATATATGGGTCTAAGCCAGATACATCTAATGTGAGTGACACGAGCCCTACAACCAAATTTGTGAATTCAATTCCCTTCGATACTAACCACTAAATTTTGAGCTTCATTATATAAAATAGGGTTAATTAAGTTTTTAGTCCCTATAAATATTCACAATTTTGTTTTTAGTCCCTATAAAATAAAATCACACTTTTTAGTCCCTATAAATTTTTGTATCAGCATTTTTAGTCCTTGTCAAAAATTTCCATCAACAGTTTTGATCCTTAAAATACTTAAGAAAAATGTCACTGGGACTAAAAAGTTTGATTTTATTTTGTAGGGACTAAAAACAAAACTGTGAATATTTACAAGGACTAGAAACTTAATTAACCGTCAAATTATTTCAAGGTAAGAATGAGATTAATTTAGATGACAATATTTCAATTCAAGACAATACACAATGAAGAAACACGTAAAACTTTATCTAAAAGTTGGGTGATACATGAGCAATGATCTTAAATCTATTTGGCATGAATAATTGTCCCCATATTTGTGTTATTTTGTTTCGATTCTCTTTTAACCTTTTCAATTGGTAACTTCTATTTTGGTTGTGAAAAAAAAAAACATTGCTCCTAGAAACAAAATTGTTCCAATCAACCGTTAAAGTATCTATATTACTATTCGTGAAGTGAGATCCCGCTTGAAATGAGACGAATCAAGTGTTTATCAATATATAAATAAAATTAGAAAAGAACATCAGATGCGCAACTGAACATACAGTGTACAATAACTACAAGTAACAATTTGCCAACATACAAACCGATGAAAAAATTGTTTTGCTATTATTCTCTGCTGCAAAGACAGAGTATTATTTGAAGATGCTATGAACATTCGTTAACATTGATGACGAATGCAACAATTATCATCAAATCAAAATCATATATCTAAGACATTTTATTGTGTCTTTTCCCACTTGTGCACAAGTGGAAACAATATGCCCGAGCCGTCGATAAGTAACTATATCATATTAATACACACGAGCCTTAGGAGGGAATGATTCAATCTCATCATCCAATGTATTCAAATGCACAGGCCTGTAATCCAATCGGACCTTCTCGTTCTCCCAGAATCTGCAAATTAATACACAAAAGCTTAGCTAATACATTCAACTTGCACAAGTATTTTCTCCTCAATTGAGTCACTGAAACACCTATCAAATTCATGTTTTTTTGTGTGAACAACACAACAGATTAAACATCTTAATGATTGCAACAGTTGGCTTCTTCATGTTGAATCAAAGCCTATAAGGGTCATGGTAAAATAGTTTGATTGTTTACTTTATTGCTTTAAAAGACCTGTAAGCATATTTATAATAATTGGCTGCTGACGTATATCAAGCTTATTGTGGGAAATACAAACGAAGTATCTCCCTCTCACCAAATGATGGAGCTAAGCTTTTCAACTTCTCTAATAGGTACACAGTACCATTTGCTTTTCAACTTCTCTAATAGTGATATGAGAAGTGAATTGTAAGGATAAGTAAACAAGTCACAAGAGGTACACCACATCAGCAAGGAAATGAGGGCAAAGTTATATCATAATGGAGAATAGGAAAACGGGTGCGAAGAATTATGATGATGCTCTGACTTCTCCCTCTGAAATTTCTTCTCCCTCTGTTTCTGACATCAGTAGTACTACTATTCCTCTCCTCCAAATGGACTAGTTCCATAAGTTGCCTTTTCCCCCATTTATTTAAGCAATTATCTTGTACTATTTCATTGAAGTCAATTCAACAACAACCAAACCTTATCCCACTAAGTGGAGTCGCCTAACATGGATCAAAAGACACCAACCAATACAAAGAGAGATTTTCTCCGTTCATAATTTTGCGCATTCAACTGTAACAAAGGGTTAGGGATAAACCCTTACATTGTCATTGAGTAAAGTATCAGTGTCAAACTTCAGAAACAATATTGGTAATTTGCCAAACAAAGAACATATTTTGACGTTTCATGATTTCATCACACCACTTGAAAATTTGGTGGTGATAACTAGAAAACTGCATAAAGCAAGAACTACACAAAGACTCATGTCTCTTACTAAATAAATTCAAGCAAGGATTAGTTGGACAGACCAAATCACTGAATGGGACTTTGATTGAAAAATACGAGAAATATCTTATAAGATCTCGATTATATCTCAGAATAATTCAGTGCAACTTAGATTACTTCTTAGGATATGTTTTCATATTTCCTTCCATAACAAAATTTGTTACCTTCTTTCCATATTTCTGGATTTAACAGTAGCAGATAAGTAAATATTAGTGTTTTAACTTTTGTAACATTATCTAACACATCCTTCACAGGAATATTGAAATATTATCTTTATTCTGACTATTCGTTTCCCAGGACATGCCATGGCTGAGTTTTAACTTTATAGCATCATCAGACAATGTCAATATGCTTTTCTTCACTAGCACAGTAACTTAAGAAGCAATAGGCTTACATACACTAAAGCTCATGCTTGGAAAGATGGAAGGGAAAGGAAATAGGCCATTTCCTTCCATGTTTGGTAGATGATTGCAGATGGGAACTTGGAATGAGCATTTCTAAGGGTATGAGCATTCTTACAATTTTGAGAATAGTTATTCTATAAAAAATATAATAAAATGAGAATCCATATTCCATTTCACCAATCCATTAATTCAGCTTCAAAGTTGTGTTTTTTAGTCACAACCAGCACCAATTCAGGCTCCTCTGAGACCAGCCAAAACATTGGTTGGAACAAAATTGGATCAAACCATACCTATTCAATTTTAAAATAAAAAACCTGGTAAGAGTAACCATTTCATCTATCTACACCAAACCAAAACCAGTTATGAGAACATTCATTATCATTTCATTCCTACTTCTGTATTCCATTCAATCAAACAAAACCAGGACCTAAAGGGGTCAATTTTCTCACTAGAAATAAGCAACTCAATTTCATCACAACACTTAAGTGACTACTTTTGTAAAAAGAAGAGGATATAAGATTAACTTGGTGGTTGGAATGGAGGAGTTAAGGAGTGGAGTGATAACAAAGTCAAAGGTTCGAACTCCACACCCAGGATAATACTAACTATACCAATATTTGTCATTAAAAAAAAGGGAAATTTATAATAGGCAAACTTGAAAAGAAGTAACTGTATTATTTGAACATGACTTACCCCAAAGTGTGTTTCATCCACTTCTCATCGTCTCTTGTCTGTAGCATCAACACAGCATATTTAATAACCTTGTTCGAATAAATGGTATGAAATTTGCACATTAAGGGGCAGTAAAAAACTAACCGTGAAGTCCTCACGGGCATGAGCTCCTCTACTCTCTTTCCTAGCTTCTGCAGAGTGCATTGTGACGCAGGCATTTATCAAAAGATTTTCCAACTCAATAGTCTCGATCAAGTCAGAGTTCCTGTAAATATACATATTAATGCCAATACACTTTTAAAATGAACAAGCAGATTCCTTGAAATATTAGGGACATTCAACAATTGTTAAAAAGGATTTACCATATCAAACTTCTGTCTTCAACCTTGACATCATGGAAACTCTCCCACGTTTTATCAATTAATTGACAACCTGTTACAAAATCAGCGAAGGTAAAACAAACACACACCTAGTAACAGAAAAGAACATGGTTGCAAAGTAAAGTAATATTGGCAAAAAATAGATTACCTTCTTCTAATGTTTCTTGTGTACGGAATACAGCAGCATTATTTTGCATTACTTTTTGCATATTCAACCGAATTTTTGAAGTAGGCAATGAACCATTTGAATTTCTCAATTTGTCCAGCCATGCAATTGTTTTCTGGCCAGCATCCTTCTCTAAAGGCTTTTGTTTCTCTCCTGTAACATGGATGATAGAAGCATTTTTATCGCACTAATTTCAGTGGTAACAGTCCATTTCATTAACTGGAAAGAGTCTTGCCTGGCTTATGAATTTCTGCAACTCTATTTGCACAAGCTCTGCCGAAAACAACAATATCCAAAAGTGAATTTGCACCAAGTCTGTTGGCGCCATGAACCGATGCACAGGCTGCTTCCCCAGCAGCCATCAATCCAGGAACTAATGCATCTGGATCGTCTCCTTTAATGGTAACCACCTGCATAACAATGCACATTAGTTCATAGTTTTTTTGTTTTGTTTTTTCCCAATGAAAATGAAAAACAAATATGTAAAGAACAAGATTGCAATTTCTGCGTTTACTGAAAACATTACAGGATAAAACTTCCAACCTATTAATCCAAAAAACTAGTCATAATTAATTTTGGTTTGAAAACAAACCCAAAAAATTACTATTACTGATGTGTGCTCATATATTATGCATGTCAGAGCTGTGCAGTGCAATAGAGATGAGTAAAAAGTAAGCATAGAGCACTAATTCATCAAATGATCAATAGCAGTGAACGTTTTGATATAAGAAAATTTATCTTGCACAGATGGTGTGATTAATCATCGTAGGTTTTTGTTCTTATTTGCTTCATTACTTTATATTTTTAAGCCTTTCAATTGGAAGCTTTACTTCAAAGTGCATGTTTAAACTTGATACCTCTCCATGATGATTTGTGGGAATGCCACCCATGTTATAATGCACAGTTGGCAGAACAGGAATGGGCTCCTTTGTAACATCCACCCCAGCAAAAATAGCAGCAGTTTCAGAGATACCAGGAAGTCTCTCCTTGAGCACATCTGGGGGTAGATGATTCAAGTGTAGATAGATGTGATCTTTCTCGGGTCCTGTGAATGATACCCACTTAATAACAGCTTACATAAAAATAAAGAGTGGGAAAACAGTATTTTTATTTATTTCCAATGTACAAAATATGGTTTATGATAGAACACTATGGCGTAATTTGATCCATGTAGCCGATCCCACTTAGTGGAATAAGGCTCGGTTGTTGTTGTCATCGTTGTTGTACAAAATAGAGAGTTCGTCACTCTCGACGACAACAACAACCATCAAGTTTTTCCTTCCCTCTAGGGGTGCACACCACCATATGAACCAACTGACTATCATAAATCAAGTACCATTTAATTCCAAAACCTTCTTAAACGACGCCATAACTTAAGATTACAAATCGAAGAAACATTCATTTTTAGGATTAAAAAAATAATCAAGATCTCTATCAAAGAAAACTTGAAATACAAGTTACATAACTTAAATGCCGGTCTACATCAAGCAATTCTGCAACAATTACCAACAATCTAGTAGCATTCTAACTTCTTATACATACACTTTTTTATGAATACATGGATTGGATAGATCGATGAAAAGCACACATACCTACACCACGTCCTTCCCGGATCTCCATAGTCATCGATCTTGAAACTACATCTCTGGATGCAAGATCCTTTGCTGTAGGAGCATATCGTTCCATAAACCGCTCCCCCTCGCTATTCCTGAGAATTCCACCTTCACCACGAGAACCTAAAAGGTCCAAAATAGAAATGAGAAAAACATTATATTCCAATTTTACTAGACAAAGCGCCTTGTGAGGTGCAACCAAAGGCAAGGCCAGATTTGCAAATAAAACTTAAACTACCAACCTTCTGTTATAAGGCAACCTGCTCCATATATACCCGTTGGGTGAAATTGCACAAACTCTAAATCCTACATAATTTATGATAAAAGCATGTAAATATAAAAGACTCACTCCATAGGATATCATCTTGTTATTAAAAAGCACCAAACTTTAAAGAATAGAAAACCTCAAGTCCGATCCCAGCACGGGCAGCCATGGCATTGCCATCTCCAGTGCATGTATGTGCTGAGGTTGCTGAAAAGTACGCTCTACCATAACCCTGGTGCAGAATAAAAGATCTCACTAATCCATAAAGGAAGTACAAGAAAAACTTCAATGACAAACATCCACAGAAAATCAAGTTACCCCAGTGGCCAAAATTGTTGAAGCAGCTTGGAAACGATGCAGTGTTCCATCCTCCATGTTTAAGGCAATCACTCCTTGGCAACTACCTACACATCCAGTATGGAAATTAGTTAACATATCATTATCTATGACACAAAAATACGTTTTTCCTCTATTTCACCACTGTAACATGTTTGATAAAGCAATTGGCATACAAAAAGCTGAGACCCTGTTAGAGTAGTAACTTATTGCAAATTAAGTGAAAGCAGGCTGTTTTTTGCAACAACTTACCATCACTATTCATTATAAGATCTAAGGCAAAATATTCCACAAAAAATTGTGTATTGTGTCTCATAGCCTGGCCATAGAGAGTGTGCAATAAAGCATGCCCAGTTCGATCAGCAGCGCATGCACAACGGTAAGCTTGACCACCTGTATTGTAGTCACAAATGGAGATCCAGATCAGAACTCTTCTCAAAAGAAAAAACAGACAACCCTGCTCCAAAACCTGGATATACCTTTCCCAAAGTTTAAGCTCTGACCACCAAATGCACGCTGATATATTCTTCCATCCTCTGTTCGAGAAAAAGGCAATCCATAATTCTCTAGTTCAATAACCGCTTTTGGTGCTTCCCTACACATATATTGGATGGCATCCTGATCTCCTGTAGATTATAGAGCATGCATCAAGAACATGAAAGAAAAAAACATTACAAAAGAAAATCCTAGTTCATATGTGCTCAACTGCTCAAGGTTTCACAAGCACCGATGGATTTTTTAGATTCCCGATGAATAACCAAAGTATCAATTCAGATAGAAAAGTGACAAGCAGTATTTTTATTTTTAGGTAAACAACCACCGGTCATATCTTGTTTGTTGGAGGTAAATAATTTTAAAGGAAAACGAATCTCTACATGCAAGGATATTTGTAACAATGAACACTTTACTTACAATTAATTAGTATTGTTGGATATATAATGAAAAATAATTCAAAGATTGACTGAGTTTATACCTAGCCAATCACTTCCTTTGACAGTGTCGTACATGTGCCACCTCCAGTCATCTTCAGTCATATTTCCCAATGCAGCATTTATGCCACCCTATACAGAATTTTGATTCTCATGAGTGTGCATTGCCAGAATATTCACCCTCACGAAAAGAAGAAAGTTTAACTCATTATGTCTACTTAATATAATTTACTTATTATATCACAACTAACGGTATGAACAGACAAAAACTAGAGTCTATAGGAGAATATCTAGCTTAATATTTTTTCAAAACATAAAGTCGACAGAGAGCTGATTAAATCCTTATCTTTCATCAAAAAACAAATATTCTATTATCTTTTCAAGTTTAAAATTTCACATCTTCACATCTTACAAAGTAATAATGGAATGTCAAGCAAGGATGAGTTATGAGGTAAAGTCAAGCCTAAGACGGTGTCAAGGGAACCCAAGTCTGGATTGATAGGATATTTGGGGCCCAGCTTTATTCACCCCCATGTTTCTTAAAAAGCACACTTGATTCCGGAAAGACACTTTTAAATGAAGGGAAAACCATATTTTTGTCCAGAACTACACATCCAGACGGGAGAAAAGTGTTTTTTCTGGATGTGTACTTCTAAAGTACTTGTTAGGAGTGGCAAAAGTCGGGCCCGATATTTGCACCAACAAGCCTATTATGGTAAATACTACAACCAAATCCTTTTCCCGTAAGATGGGATCGTTGTTTAAACGGTTGTCTACTACAACAAAACAAAGACTCCTATATATTATAAACTTCAAAACAAAACCTAGAGGTTTTCCAAATCATAAAAATGTACCGAATACCATCACCAGAGAGAAAAATTGAAAAACAATTAGACGGTTCAACTAGATAATTTATCTCTATACAATCATACTAGCAATATCACACCATCACAACCAAAATACCTAAAAGCAACCAAAAGAATACTTAACAAACATCCATATTGCAAAAGTACCAATTCAGTTATCCATAATTGATTCTGGATGTGTAAAATAGATTTTGACATGTTTGATTGCTCTCAAAGTAAAATTGATTCTGTCTCCATAATTGACTTTAGCTTGAAATTACAAATTATAGCATTTGAGTCTAAACATGATTTTTACACTGAAGTTTACTATTCATCTCACTTTTACCTAAATATATCCAAACATAAACCACTTTACATTTAACTATCATTTAAGTAAAAACAATTTTACAAAATCAATTCATTCAAGACTTAATTAATCAAATGATCCTGCAAATAGGCAAATAGGGGGTCACTTCAATTTTTGCCCCCTGTAACTCAAAATTAAAAGTGATTAGAAATTGCAGTGTCAAATTAATTTGGAAATTGGAATTACAAGAACTAAAATTCAAGCTACTCCTATTTACAGAGAGCATTTGCATAATTAAGCCTTGGTTCAAAATCAATTTTTGTCACCCCAAAACCAAACATGCAGAGTTTTGAGTTTTCCCTATACACATGCATAAGCGACAGACCAAAAAACTGTTAAATTCTAATATCTGCAATACCTGAGCTGCAACAGTGTGTGAACGAGTTGGGAAAAGCTTGGTAATACAAGCAGTATTGAATCCATGTTCAGAGAGTCCAATAGCAGCTCTTAATCCAGCACCACCAGCACCTACAACAACTGCATCATATTTATGATCCACAACGGTGTAAGACTCACTCTGCACAGGAACAACAAAAACGATTTAGCATCAACAAATTCGATTCAATTAAAATAAATCAAATTCAATTCAACGAATCGGATTCAAGAGAAGAAGCTTACGGAGAAGAATCTAGAAAGATGAGATCCGAGAGAGTTATTGGAGGATCTGTTAGAAGAACGTGGAACGCGAAGTCCACGAGCGACGCAACGCCACATTTTTGCACACAAGGTGTTTGATGAAATGTTTCTTTCAGCTAGTTTTTCGGTGTTTTGATTTTGGTGAACGGTGAATCAAAACTCTTTTTGTGTGTGTGCGTTCTTTTTATTTATGTTGTGAGGGTTGGTATCGTGGCTTCGGGAAAATGGAAGGGAAATGATGGTTTAATTCGAAACACGTCACTAGGAGTATATAATTTCACTTTGATTAATTAATGGTTGGTTAATAATGATGGTTTAAGCAGCTTATGTTATTATACTCCATTTTGTATGGTTGGATGGACATTTCTCCACCATTGAGAGGTTAAACAATTTTCTCAACTTACTAAAAGGCAGCATATTTTGTGTCCAAACATGCTTTTTGTGAAGGAAATAAAAAACTTTTTGAACGTAAGAAGAGAAAAATGAAGACTTTGAACCAAGGATCTATGAAGTGAAATTTATTTCCCAACAAGCCTCTCATGTCTTATACTCACTCCGTCTCACAATATTAGTCGTTTAAGGTTTGTGCACGATTATTAAGGAAATGATTAATTGTGTTGATTTCAATGGTGAAAGTAGTAGAATATACTAAAACACTCTTATTAATTGTAGTTAGTGGAGTAGTTAAGTTGGATGAAATTCAATAAATAAGGGTATAATAGTGAGAAAAAAATAATAAATGTTGCATTGGTATTGTAAAGTGACAATTATTTTGAGAAAAAGAAAAAATGTTAAAGAAACAATAATTGTGAGACGGATGAAATAATTTACCATTTTATCCCGTTTAAAATCTAAAATCTGAATCAAATGTTGTGATTTTGGATTCCAGAAACTAAATCCATCATGTATATAATTTCAATGTGTCCACCTCCAAAAAAAAACTAGATTAATACAAGAGGCCGGTGCACAAAAAATGGATAGTGTTGGACGACACGAATCAATTTGAACGTTGAACTAAGTGTTCACCATCTTTGTTTGAGTGTGTTAACTTTTCCCAAACATGAAACAGTTGTCTCTGCTCATGCATGACTATTTTTAAGATATCGTGGATGTCGTTGGTGATGGTCATTGTGGGTCCCATGTTGTTTCTAAGCTACTTGGGCGATCTATTGAGTCTTACTCCATTGCCTATATTGATCTTACACTAAAGGTAAACAATAATTACGAGGGTTATATTCGAGTTATATCCGACTGTATGGGTCTGAAAGACGATTCATACATGCCAAACGCTTTGACTCTTGATGGAGTCGACCAAGCTCTTAGGGTAAATGATTGATTATGTCAAACACCACATTTTTTATTGGACAAAATTGGAAGCATGCAATTGTTCTACTGATAAAAAATGGGATCTCAAACATTTTTTCCTTTGCATAGTGAGTGCACCACATGAAAGTAATCGACTCATGCCCCTTAGATATGTGTATGAAAATCATTTTATGCATGTACAATTTTCTCTATTTTTAGTTCGTAGTTAATGTTATTGTTGCTTGTGTGAATCATAACCTATATTGTAAGTATACATGAAGGACGAGTGTCCAATGCCTCCCATGTATCGACTACGAGAATGGCGATGTCAATATGATGCATTAAATTGAGAGTCTAGGCATTTTTTTTAGAATAGTTAATTATATTGAACTCACTTGTACACAGGGTGATGTGATAACTCAGAATGATGAGAATCCATAACATGGTGTGACAAGTGAACACCTTGGAAAGGATGAAGATTATAAAAAAGTTAAAGATTCTAAGAAGGTTGAAGATGTTGTGAAATTTAAAAATAGTAGTCTTGACAATGTCGATCATGATACTGTAGATCTTGCCCATGATTAGTTAAAAAGTATATCAAAGAACTACACATGTCTTGTATATAAATGATTTTTTTTTTGTAATTTTTTTTTTTTTAGACAATTCATGCATTTAAGTTGTTTTTTTATGTTCAAAATGAGTTTTGATTCTAAAACCACACTTCGGTTTCTAGAATTCAAACAGGGCAATTTTGAAATTTATAAGAGTGTGTATGACATGACGTAAGTCAAATCTATGAATCATGATGTTTTTTTAAGCTTTGAGCTACGGGCCTATGCAAGCAGACGTGCTGCATAGGGCCAAAATTACTCTCATGTAGAGATTGTTGTAATCTTTCCTAATAATAAGTATATTTGATTTCATTAAAAAAAAGTATATTTGATTTTTTTATAGATAAATAGGTATATGTGATGATGATTGATGTTTGTGCTGTGTGGAAAATTCTCTTGAATGAATCTAACTAAATAGAATTTTGTGCTTATACTAACAGGATTGAAGGGTAGCTTATAAGGGTGATTTTAATTTGGACCAATGAAAGTTTAGGTCCAACTTAGACCAATTTTTTTTTTCGAAAATTGTTTTTCTGACATTGAAAACTTCATATTGACACATGTAAATGACCTAATAGCATCCGTCGGTAGTTAACTACCGTTGGCAAAACCGGCAGCAGTTAACTGCCGCCGGAGCCAGCGGTAGTTAACTGTCATTGCTTTTTTCCCCGCAAAACCAGAAAACCCCTACCTCCTATTCACTCATCATCTTACCTCACAATTACCTAAACTCTAAAAATCCCCATTTCAAAAATATTTTCTCAAAATCTTGGTTCCAAATCATTGTTGATCGATTGCTAGGACGTTTCTACACACAATATGCATCAAAGAACGGGTATTGCAAGTTTTAACTCGTTTACATTTGATTGATTTTGCTGTTTTTTTTGTACTGTCACGAACTTGAACGGCAGTTAACTACCGCTGGGAAGTCAGCGGCTGTTAACTGCCACTGGACACTTAGAAAATTTTGAAAAAATTGCAAATGGCAGTGCTATTGCCTAAATTATTTTTTTTCAATTTTTTTTTCTTTTGTTTTTTTTTTGGTTTGTTTATGTTATTATATGTTATTAGATGCATGTTTATTAATTAGTTTAGCAATTATATGTCGTTTATTTATAGATATGGTTGAGAATGCGGATGATGATCCGGGTGATCTAAAACCTAGTGTTGTCGATTCCGTTAAGGTTGAAGCTCCCATTAAGGTCGAAGTTTCCATGAAGGTTGAAGTTTCCGTGAAGGTTGAAGCTTCCGTTGAATTTGAGGCTTCATGCGTCAATTCCGATGTGTGGAAGCTTCGTGACAACGAAGTGGACACGACTCATTTCTTTTCGACCCGAGATACATGGAAAGATAAAGACGAATTGCTCGGTTGGGTCCGTCGACAAGCAAATAAGGCTGGATTTACGGTTATCATTAGAAGATCTTGTGAAGGTAGAAATGCTATGTTGGAGTTGGTTTGTGAACGGAGCAGCGAGCACAAAGTACCAAATAGAAAAGTGAAGCATGAAGTAACGGGATCAAGAAAATGTGGGTTTTGTTCAAGGTGCGTGGATTTGTCGTCAAGGAACGCAATGCTTGGAAATTGGCTATTCTTAATGGCGTTCACAACCATGAGATGATGTCGTATGTAGCAGGGCACCTTCTTGCTGGAAGATTAATGGAGGACGACAAGAAGATTGTACATGACTTGACCAATTCTTCGGTGAAACCAAAAAATATTTTGACAAATTTGAAGAAGAAAAGGAAAGAGTCCATGACAAATATCAAGCAAGTCTACAATGAACATCATAAATTCAAAAAGGCTAAAAGGGGTGACTTGACGGAGATGCAATATCTAATCTCAAAGTTGGAAGAAAATGGATATGTTTCTTACATAAGAGAAAAATGTGAAAGTAAAACTGTTCAAGACATATTTTGGACTCATCCAACGTCGGTAAAGTTGTTTAACAATTTTCCGACTGTTTTGATAATGAATTCCACGTACAAAACCAACTTGTATAGGATGTCATTGTTTGAAATAGTTGGAGTCACCTCAACCTATTTGACATATTAGGTTGGTTTTGCATTTATGACGTTAGAGAAAGAGGATAACTTTACTTGGGCTTTGCAAATGTTGCTTAACTTCTTGAAGCAAATAGTGATATGCCTAAAGTGGTAGTGATCGACAGGGACACAAATATGATGAATGTCGTAGCAAATGTTCTCCCCAATAGTAGTGCAATACTTTGTTATTTCCATGTTGGCAAAAATGTTAGAGCAAGAATCATCACTGATTGCAAAGTTAAACAAAATGTTGTGGTAGTGTATGGGAAAAAGAAGATTGTCAACGAGGCGAAGCATAGTAAGTTAGTTGATACCATATTTGATGCATAGGAAAAAATTGGTTGAATCTCCTACTCAAGAGTTATATGCGGGTAATCTATTGGAATTCCAAGATGCTTGTAAGGATTAACCAAAGTTTCTTCACTATGTTGAAACTATCATTTTGAAGCCTTTTAAGGACAAATTAGTGAGGGCATGGACGGACCTTGTGTTACATCTTGGGTGCAGGACCACAAACAGAGTTGAAGGAGCTCATGATGTGGTGAAGGAATATTTGTCCACCTCCAAGGGTGATTTGAGTACTTGTTGGCAAAAAATAAATAAGATGTTGGCAAACCAATTTGGGGAGATACAATCATCGTTTGGTAGGAGCGTTACTGTCTTGGAACATCGATACAAAGATGTCACTTTGTACTCTAGGTTGGGGGGTCACATGTCTAGACAAGCCATTAACTTTATGTTTTTGGAAGAATAGCGTGTTAGGAAAACCTTGTGCATTGACAAGGGAACTTGCACTTGTGTTATAAGGACGTCGTATGACCTACCTTGTGCATGCTTCATTGCTATAAAAATCCGTCACAACAAGCCCATTCGATTGGATGAAATACACCCGCATTGGCATAAGTTGTATATGGGTGAAGAAGAAAGTAATGAAGATTTGTTTTCGGTCGCAGAGGAGTGGAGTGGTATTCAAGAACGTCTCAAAAGAGTTCCGTTCCAAATGAAACTAGAAATCAAAGAGAGTTTGCGGTTGTTAGCGTTCCGGAGACCACAGTGTTGTCACCACCTCCAAGAAAGGTACAAACCAATGGAGCAAAGAAAAAAATCAAATCTACACCAAAAACGACACGTAGGATCCCATCTTCGTGGGAGACTATTGATTCTCAACATCCGGAAAGTCAATCTTCACCACGAAAAAAATCTTCACAACCTAAAAGAAAAGGTGCTCGCATCGGCATTTCTCCGGTTCCGGTTCCTAAGCCTAGCTTGGTTTCAAGAAATTATGATCCATTGAGTCCTATGTATTACATGCCAAAATTCACGAGACCATTCATTGAGGGGATTGTGGATGTTATTGGCGATGGACATTGTGGGTTTAGGACTATAGCCCAATCCGTGGGTTTGACGAAAGAAAGTCATGTTATGGTGCGGAGAGCACTTATTAAAGAGTTGAAAGAGCATAAGAACAAATACATCGAGATATATGCATGCGAGCCCCGCTACAACTACATCTTGGATGGATTGCATCCTCCCAAAAATGCTAGTAGTTTTGCACCTCCCGATAAAAGGTTGACATTGTCGGATATGGGACACATAGTTGCATCTTGTTACAATAGGCCGGTGGTAGAGATGACTACCCTTGATATTAGAGTCTCCGAGACTTTTTCCCACTTAGAGGTTGGCCTCCAGTTAACCTGAAAAGCAACATGATTTGCCTTGGTTTAATCCCAGATCATTTTGTCCTTCTTTCGTTGAAAGATGGTTGCCCACTACCTTCATCATCCACGGAGTGGAAGCTACACAAGAGAGAAGAGGAGACAACATGAGAGGATGAGTTCTTGGATCAATACGATCGTTTCCGAACACTCATGGAGATTGAGCTACGAGAGAGACCGGTTCCACCAAAAAAACCAACAAATCAAGACAATCCTATTTTGTTGAATGACACTCTGGTTAAAGCAAACGAAGAATTTGAAGATGTTGTGGAACATTTAGA
>Ga0228710_1003520_pt1 | contig 24888 bp, 17 predicted proteins | sample MedpolnodulmetaG_FD_177995 | JGI IMG/M metagenome (GOLD analysis project Ga0228710, IMG submission 177995) | Root nodule microbial communities from Medicago polymorpha collected in Santa Monica, California, United States - pink nodules | ecosystem: Host-associated > Plants > Roots > Nodule...
TCTTAGTTGATAGTTTATGAAACAAAATACCCGACAACCCTAGCTCAGAACGATATTGATTGTTGAACGGCTTAGAATATCGCACCAGTCCCTGTGGAGACGATAACATAAATACTTACTTTTGTTGTTACAACAAATACAACATGCAGGACGACACGTCAGCCTCGCTAACGGAGAGATTGGACAGAGGGATGAATTTGATCAACGACTGCTAAATTCAGGGACGAATTTGGCTGATCCTTGCAAATTCAAGGACGGATTTGAGTATTTACTCAATTAAAGACTCTTTCTAGTCTCACCTCATATAATTCTAGTTATACCCAATTTTACTCATTGTGGGAGGTTAGTGTAAATTTAGTTTACGTATGTACAATTACTCACTATGAGATGTTAGTGTAAATTTAGTTTCCGTATATGCAATTACTCACCATTAGAGGTTAGTGAAAATTAAGTTTACCGAAGTACAATTTATTTATAGTGCGCGAGCGTGATTTAACATACATACATACACGTAAACTTAGGGTGTGTTTGTTTCAAGGTAAGAAATTACATTCCCTGGAATGATATTCCCAGGAATAACATTCCTACTCATGTGCTTGGTAAAAAAATTAGATTTTCTAGGAATGTTTTAGAAATTATTTAATTAAAAAAAATAAAAATAGAAATAAATATTTCTTCAAAAAAAAAATGAAAATAAATATGAGTGGTAGTGAGAATTTATAGCAAGTTGAGTTTTATTCCCATGGAAATGTAAGATTTCCATCCTTTAAGCATGAGAATAAGAATAGAGGAAATCATTGTAAATAACATTCTTGAGAATATAACATTCTTGGGACAAATTTTCAAAAGTTGAAACAAACATGAGAATGTTGCATTTCCAATCCCACATTCCTGAAAATCATGTTACAAACCTAGAAACAAACACACCCTTAGTTTATTTAGCATATGTAAACTCAATTTACAATAACTACGTAAACTGAATTGAATTTATGAAAATGTTTCAGATTAATTTGAAATTTTTATTTCAATTAAAGGGTATATTGATTATTCCGAAACGTAACTTCAGTTTTTTGGTGTGTGATTAGCATCGGTCATAGATAAACCTTGATTATATTAGAGAGAAGTTGAGATTCAATGTTATAAAAAATTGAACATGACGTTGTTGTAAGCATGGGACGTGGACCCCACATCCACTTTCAACTTCTGTCACCGGCAAAAACAGGTTACATATAAATTCTCCGAACATTAAAAAACTGTATCTACCTTTCCTTTCACTTGCAGTTCCTCTCTCTCTCTCTCTCTCTCCAGCACTGAAATTTGAGCAGAGAGAAATTTCAGCCATGGCTTCTTCCACCAACGTCCGTGAGAACTTTGTCTATGTTGCAAAGCTAGCAGAACAAGCTGAACGCTATGATGGTTTTCTCTCTCTCTTTCTCTCTCTATATATGAAGTTTTGAACAGTGTTTATGGTTCTTCATTTTACTTGCTTTCAATTTTCTATCATGTTTTCACCAACTTTTACTCTTACCCATTTTCTCTTTCTTACTTATTACATTCTTTCTTTTCATAAAGTTTCAATTTTTTTTAAAAAAAAATTCACATTTTTTCTTTTTGCTTCATTGACCCATTACAAGAGTGTGGGTATGTTAAAGTAAAGTAACGGGATTTATGGATTTATCACAAGAGTCTGTGCATATGATTCATGAAGCACGGACACTCTACATGTGTTCGACACTGACAAGACACTGATACATATAATTACACTGAATCATGTGATTTATCAAATTATTAATGGTGTCGGCGTGTTAGCGTGTTTGTGTCCGATGTCAGTGCCTGTATCCATGCTTCATAGGTTTTGTGGGCAATTTTATTTTAGTAAAGCCCAATTTAGTTCCCTAGAATTTTCTTGCGGCTCAATTTAGTTTACAAGAAAACTAATTTCTGAGGGACTAGTTTTGATATTATTTTTGGGCTGCGAGGAAATTGAAAGAGACTAAATCAGTTTTTTTCCTTCACTTTAGTAAAAGTACTGATACCATGACTGCACGTAAACACCAGTGATAATTTAAGAAAATAAAAGTAATAATTTAAGAAAATAAAAGTGGTCGAATGTAATCATTTGTGTTGGTGTCAAACATGGACATGGACATGTGTCATACACCTTCAATTCAGGGTTTTGGTGTTACAGTTTTTTTCAATGAATTGTTTCAAGAAATTTTAATGATGTAGTAATGTGGTGTGCAGAAATGGTGGAGGCAATGAAGAAACTGGCGAAGATGGATGTTGAACTAAGTGTGGAAGAGAGAAACTTGTTCTCTGTTGGGTACAAGAATGTGGTGGGGTCTAGAAGAGCTTCATGGAGGATCTTATCATCAATTGAGCAGAAAGAAGAATCAAAAGGGAATGAATTGAATGTTAAGCGTATTAAGGAGTATAGGCAGAAGGTGGAGGTGGAGCTTTCCGACATTTGCAATGACATTATGATTATTATTGATGAGCATCTTATTCCATCCACTAATATTGCTGAATCCACAGTGTTTTATTATAAGATGTATGTTTATTTTTTAATTGGATCTTGTTGTTTGTGAGGTTATTTAATTAAGTGCTTTTGTTTTTGTGTTAGATTTTGGATTTTGAAAGTAATTTTGAGTATTTGTTTGGATGCAGGAAAGGTGATTATTATCGGTATTTGGCGGAATTCAAAGCTGGTGATGAAAAGAAAGAGGTGGCGGATCTGTCACTGAAAGCATATCAGGTATTTACAATTTACTTGAAGTAACAAGGTGATTGTCTTCATAACATGAGTTTGCTTTAGGTCATGTTTGAATAACCAAGTTAATTAAGTGCTTTTGTATAAACTATTTTCAAACTATTTTCTATAAATTATACACTATTTTCATAAGCTTTCCAAAGCAGTCTCACAAGAAGGGCTTATGCCAGTAGATAAATTTAAATAAGTCGATCCAAATAGACCATTATACTTTTTTATGCCTAACCACTGCTGACAAGGATAGATGAACTTTATGGTTTTTCATGTTAGCTGAAAATATAGATGATATATTTAATGACTGAATCTCTTCATTGGTTTGTAATATATCAGGAAAATAATCATGCTTCAATAATTTTGTATCATAAGATTAGATGGGAATGTTTTCATCCTTATTATGTCCATTAAGATCCTGCTATGTACGAATAACTTTTATGCCATGGCTTATTGGGTCTAAGAAGTTTATCTTAACATCTTATGTGGGAATATTTTTTTAGGATTTGGTGTTATGTTAATAAACTGTCTAGCACTCCTTTTTTTTTTTTATTTTTTTATTTTTATACATTAGTGGTTAGTATAAACCTTTTATATTTATGGTTCTTGCCTTGTTGGAGAACTTCATTTGGATTTATGTCGGTGCTAATCTATCCGTATCTTACAAGTCGCATGTTGCCTTTTACCAAATTGTTGCAAATGAAGTTTTACCAATACCATAATTCCTTTTTTTTAGATCTGGTTTGTAATGGATTAAGTTTCAACGTTGTGCATAGTTATTGATTTAATTATCTACAATAATCTATGTTTCCGACACTGTGCACAGTCATTGGTGCCCTCTCAGGAACGTCCTTCATTAGATTCTGAAAATCTTGCGTTTCCATGAATTTACAATATTATTATCCAGTAACTTAGTTATGCATTAAAATCCATCATGATTTTCTGTGTTCTATTGTGGAGGACTTAACCTTTTGTAGACGATTTGGCCAATAACGTCAAACCGCGGCTACAGCAGTGCTATAGCACTAGAACACAGCTGACATTGAATAAATCGCTATTGCTAAAAGATACACTATTTAGGAAAAAGTGTTGTCAAATAGCGGCTATTGTGGCACTACAATGCTGTGGCGTTATAGAATTTGACAACTTTGGGTTTGGCTTGGCCGCTCATGTTTCATTTTGATTATTTGTTGTATAAAATTAAGGATTTTGTTCATTTTAAGGAAGATAGCTTTTTGTTCATCTTAAATGAATCATTTATTTACTTTCCATAATACGAAAAGATAGTGTGTCGGATGACATCTTATCTTGATGTAGGAAGAGTAGATTAAGCACCATGCCACGAGGTATTTGTGCTCCAAGAAAATTGAACTCAGTGTTATTACTGCTGAAGTTCTGAAACAGAGGCAGGATAGGAAAAATGCATCTATTAGGGAGGATATGTGGGTGGCGGTAGAGAGATAATTTATAGGGCATATGTAACAAATCCCTCCCAATTTGGTACCGACTTCTCTGCCTATTTTATTATCCTTTTGTGCTAGTGACCATTTTATCATCATTGTAGTTTTTGTTGTTAAGGCTGTGAGTCAGATCGTAGGATCGGGCGATTTTATGACCTTAGAGCCACTTGGCGATCTAACTCGAATGTAAAATCGTATACTGGTGGGATTGCTTGTAAGATTGCTGAGATCGGTAGATCTCACGCGATCCTAAAAGTTCCATTTTTTTTGGTTAAATTTGCTACTTGATTCCTTAAACCAATTTTTTACCTTAAAAATTACTCATTCTCACACAAGACACTAATTTTCTTAATCTATATGGGTTCTCTCTCTCTCTCTCTCTCACACACACACACACACACACACACATCAACTGGTTTTCAACAGACACCTCTGCTGCTGCATTGCAGTCATCTCTGCCAACAAGCTCCTCACTTCCATGTTTTTTCTTTCCCAAGTTCATCTCTACTTGTGCATTCTCATGGCATCTAGTGGGGCTGCGGTAGGTGGTCATGGGTCAGGGGTCACTGGGTCAGTACTAATTGTGAGTCATGGAATTTATGATTATCAAATTTCAGTTTTAAGTTTGCTTTAATGTTGTCATTTATAGTATTATTCTTGTTTAGTGTATATATTTAGTGACTTTATAGAATTTCTCATTTTGGTAGGATCTTATGATTCTTGTTACGATCGTATGTTTTACGATCATACTACCCCTAAGTAAGATTTGGATCTGGTCAACCTTGGTTGGCATCGGTTTTAAAAGTTATGCTAGTCATTTACCGTGTCTTTCCTTATTCTTTAATATATTACAACTTAGTATTAGTGAAGAAAACTTAAAAAAATTTCTTGATCTGGAGGAAGATTTCAACTGCTGTGTTGTGATTATTTGCAGACAGCTTCTGCCACTGCTGAGAATGAATTACAACCAACACATCCTATCCGATTGGGTCTGGCTCTAAATTTCTCAGTGTTTTATTATGAGATAATGAATTCACCTGAAAGGTACGGGCGAAAATGTTTGTGTTAATGAGAACCAAGGCGGGTGCCAAATTGTAATTTTACGTAACTTGTTTTCAGGGCCTGCCACCTGGCAAAGCAAGCCTTTGATGATGGTGTCTCAGAACTGGATACCCTAAATGAAGATTCTTACAAGGACAGTACCTTGATCATGCAGCTGTTGAGAGACAACCTTACTTTATGGACTTCTGATATCCCAGAAGATGGTGGTAAGATACCTAAACGGTTTCCATACATGCACATGCACACATCAGTTTCCCTCATTTCTTTCCCAGCATTAACTTGCTTCTTGTTGGTGCTAATCACGGTCATCAGAATCTTAGTGTAGCCAACCACTTTTTTTTTGGTCAATTTTGTATAGCCAACCATTTTTCTTCAGTCACTTGATTTATGACTTGAATCTAGAATTATTTTGAGTTTCATATATGTTATATCAGCTTAATATCACTTGTTACTACTTAAAAAGGCCATATTTTTATTGATTTTGTTTCTTAGTTCTTACAATTCGTAATAAGATTTGATTCACAATTTAGAACAGAAGTCTTTTGATTCACGGTTTGATGCTAATTTGATAACCATGGTGTAAAAATAGAGTGAAGCTCGTGCACCAATACTCGATCTTAGCTTCTTATTTGACACGATATCTCAAACTTTTGTTCCTATGGTTTGAGTTATTTATATACGTTCTTTGGTCTAACAAGTTAAACATCTAATTTTCCATTTCAGAGGACCAGAAAATGGAAAGTGCAACTAAGAGCGGTCAAGATGAAGATGAATTGGGTCGCTAAGTTGTCACTCTGTCGTGATAACTATAACATTGATGTGTTAATTTTTCTGAGAAGAATATTTTCTCCAATGTAGTGAAGCCTATTAATGGATGGTGAACTTTTTTCAACTTCCAAGATATTGTTAATGTTGAGTTACAACAGATTTGAATCATGTGCTTCATTTGTATGCTATTGTTGTTGTATCTGTTTGTGTAACAATAACACCATTGGTTTGTAATTTGTTATACATGATTTTTATGTTTGCATTCTATTAGCTATATTCAACCTTCAAGAATCCATTTACTGGACCAAAATATAACATTCATGATTTCTATTAACTATTGCCATTGAAAATATAACATCAACTTGTCAAATGCTATGAAGATTTCATAACCCGATTCCAACGTTTAGAGGACCAAAAGTATCCTCCAAGTCACAAAAAAGTCAATAAAATGTTGAGCACTATTCAAACTTTGAACTATATTTTGAGTTTAATAGTATTAGTTTTAGGATGAGAGTAGGTCCAGCTGAGAGCTAAATCAATGCTTACAATTTCTACAAAGAAACCAAGTATTTGTGTGTTAGAAACCAAGTACTCCCTCCGCTATTAGTTATAAGCAAATTTAACTTTTTAGGTTCATTCAATTAATGATGTATGTGGTCTATAATATGAACCACATATATCATTAATTGAATGTAATCTAATTATTTAAATTAATTTAATTATATATGCAAGGGTTGGGGTTCAAAACCCGACCACCACAAAAAAATTAAAAAAAAACAACAACAAATTAAACAACAATCTAATAATCTAATCTAATTATTTAAAACTTAAATTTTCATAAGTAAACTTCTCATAGGTACTTAGTACCAACTGGTATTAGAGTCTAAAGATTTTTCAAAAAAAGCCACAAAGTCAATTACCGTGATACATCAACACCTCTAACAAAGCCACTAGAAATTTCATATTTCGTATGTTTGAAGTCTTAATACTCAAACACTTACAATTTGAAGACAAAAAAAATAAAAATGGTGGTTTATTCTAAAATACATAACTTTGAGTTGTCATGAGGGTCTTATATTTATCAAGTCAAGTATCAATTTCTATTATTTGTATTTGTCAGGCCAAACTAAATAATTGATCTATTAATTATTTTTGTTCGCTAAAAGAAAGACTATTTTGTTCCTAGTAAAGTCAATGAGCTTGCTGTGCAAGTTCCGTCCAAAACAGAAAAAAAAAAACTTGCTATGCACGTTATTCATGGTATGGTTTCAACTATATATAACTTTATACAACTATGGAAAGAAACATATCTTGAACCATATCATTCAAGATCCAAACAAAAAACTATCTTTAATCCCTCCAAAAAGAAACTATCTTTTATCATTGTTCTGATCTTTTGCAGGATACGAATTTACTGCAGTAAGATCGCAACAATGTTTGATAGCAAGACACTTTTATCAGCAATGGCCTCTATTGTGCTAGTGCGAAACATCACAAATGAAGTCATTCCTCATGAAATCCTAAACTTTGTACAATCGGGACTTCACCATGTTTTTCGCCAATTCTCAGCGCAGTTTACCATAGTCATTGATGAATTTCAAGGGATGGCAAAAAACCAAGTTTTTGAGGCTGCAGAAACCTATCTAGGGACTAAAGCAACAGTCTCAACAGAAAGAGTTAAAGTAAGCAAATCTCATGATCACAAGAAACTTTCATTCAATATTGATAGAGGTGAAGAAGTGAGTGATGATTTTGAAGGCATTAGAGTAAAGTGGAAATTAATATGCATACAAGAAGATGGATCACGAATTCGACATAATGATATGAACGCCTCATCCATGTCAGAAACTAGATTCTATGAACTAACTTTTCACAAAAAACACAAGAACACGATCTTCGATTCATATTTACCTTATGTGATGGAGATAGCTAAACAAATTAAACAAGATAACATGGCTATCAAGATTCACTCAAATGAATATGGTTGCTGGAGCCATGAACCTGTTAAGTTCAACCATCCAATGAGTTTCAACACTCTTGCAATTGATGAAGAGCTTCAAAGGGAAATTATGAATGATTTGGACAATTTTGTAAAGGCCAAAGAGTTTTATAGAAGAACAGGGAAAGCTTGGCAACGCGGTTACTTGTTGTATGGTCCTCCTGGTACTGGAAAGTCCAGCCTGATTGCAGCCATGGCTAACTATCTCAACTATGATATCTATGACTTGGATCTCACTGATGTAGGGGATAATAAGAGCTTGAAGCAACTTATTCTTGGTATGTCCAACCATTCTATACTTGTGATAGAGGATATCGATTGCACTATAAATTTGCAGAACCGAGAAGAAGATGAAGACGTGGTTGACAATCGATACAATAAGGTATGTATTTCTCTTCAAAATATATCCTATCATTCATATTTCGTATGTTTCATTTGTACGAAAATGCCAAAGAGATGCATCAAACTATAAAATCTTTTGACGTATATGACACGAACATAGTTTAGATAATTTATGGTAGTCATAATTTAGTGAATAAGTTTTGGTCCAATTGCTAAGAATGCAACTCATTCTAAACGAGGGCATAATATTTAGCCGACAAAGATTAGTCATATTTGTAAGATGTGATGTAACTTATACTCCACGAGGTGGTAGAATGATAAAATGAGAGAAATAAGAAATTTGGAATTAATAAAATGAAATTAATTGATTACAACGTGTGTAGAATGTACTTTATATAGTCATTCTCATATAACTAATATAACCGATTAGTAACTAATTTTAACTAACTAGTAACTAACTTAATCAACACTAACTGTATCTAACACATCCTGTGAGAGCATAGGTTCAGAATACTTACATACGTGTGTAATAATGCAAGTACTCTATAATCATAATTCATAAGACATAACGAGTCTCTAGAATGCAACTCTTGTGAAGTTTCATGTATAAAAAAATTACTGTAAGGTTGTTAGTAAGATGAAGGACTACTTGAATCGAACGACGTCATATTCTTTTGTTTATGTCAAATGTTTTATTGGAAAACTAAAATGTTTGTTTCAAAATTTCAATAGGTGACACTTTCAGGACTATTGAATGCAGTAGATGGTCTTTGGTCATGCTGTGGAGAGGAACACATAATTGTTTTCACAACAAATCACAAAGAAAGACTTGATCCTGCTCTGTTAAGGCCTGGTAGAATGGACAAGCTAATTCACTTGTCATATTGCAGCTTTTCTGCTTTTAAGCAATTGGTTGTTAACTACCTTTGCATTACTGAACATGAACTCTTTGAAAAGATTGAAGTGCTTCTAGGACAAGTGCAAGTTACTCCGGCTGAAATTGCAGAAGAGTTAACAAAGGATTGTGATGCTACAGAATGCCTACAAGACCTTATCAAATCCCTCCAAGCTAAGAAAATGATCAAGGAAAAGATAAAGAATGAAGAAAATATCAAAGAAGAACCTGAACCTAAGAAAATGATCAAGGAAGAGATTAAGAATGAAGAAAATATCAAAAAAGAACATGAACTAGGTAGATATGAACAGGGGCGGATCTAGACATTTGGTTTATGTAGGGCTAAAATTTCAAAGAAACAATAATGCAAACTATATTAAAATGAAGAAATTACAATGAAAATCGTCTCCTATCTATTTGTTGAAAATGAGCTAAAATGACATCATTGCTAATTGTTAAAAAGTTAAACGATGCTGCATTCAATTTCAAAAGCCCTTATTATCTCTGTTGCTTCAAGTTAAAGCCTATAACTGTTATTGGATAATTCTCATGTATCCAAGAGTTGAACGAATTCAAAAATCTCATCACCTGCATAGTTGTGTTTGACTATTTTTACATGTTAACAACAGCAAAGGTTTGTTCAATATATAATCAGTGACCAAATTTTGAGTGATGAAATCCATCAATGTAAGTTTGAGAAAATCAAATAATTATTGCTTCTCTTTCTTTCACCAATCTACAAATCTATAAACAAAATTAATTTGTACAAGTTTACTTATATGTTTCACATGTTCATAACAAAAGCATTAATTCCATTTTTAAATTCTCAATTTTAAAACCCTAAACCAAGCAATTGGAGATGGAAGGTGTAACACCCATATTAAACGTGTCTAGAATATTCAACATGTGCGTTAAAACTGATACTGAATACATTAATTATACAATACGGAAGTACAACATAGGTTGAGATTTAGAGTACAAAGTCGTCCCAAGTCATATGTCATAATAATTATACATGATGAGTCGAATGAAACAAGTACAATGAGGTCCATTACACTACTACATATATAATACATAACATCAACGAAATGACAAAACGCTAAATCCAACAAAGCACGATCAATCTGAAGCCTTCTCCTTGCCTTTGCCTCGAGCAACCCGTGAACCTGAACAAATGAAGGAATGGGATGAGACATAATGTCTCAGTGAGTTCTACCTAAAACCTAGGCTAGAGGTAACCTCGGGGGAAACTTACGGTTACCACGTGTCTACAATACAACCGATTGGTTGATTATACGTGTGTGAACTCATGCATACCTAAAACGATCGTGCAACCTAGATCGTCGTCACTTATGGTTAAACTTGTATCATATCATATCATATCATATCATATCATGTCATTTCTTGTCATAGACATAGCAAATTAAGGTGTAACAAATAATTATCTGAGTTGATTTTACAGAGTGTATCGGGTGAAGTAACCCCGAGTACAATCCCTTACATGACCGATGAATTCCTAGCTAAGGTACATCAGACTCCTCTTAATGCCGTGCAGGCCTACATTGCGGAGCGTATCCCGTCCCCCTAACGTGAACCTCTTGAAATCCCCCTGGCGTGGATTGCAAGAGACACGGCATGTCATATCATAGTCATAGTCGTAAACATAGTCATATTCTTAATCATATCTTGGTACGCTCTATATGACATGCTAACATATAATCTCGACTATCTAAGTCGAGGTTCTAAGTATTCCCTCACACCTAGACATGAATTACCACCCGACATAATCATACATTCTCGTAAATGCCATTCATTGTTGAATGATGTTAATATTTCTCATGCATTTTCCATTGAAAGTTTAATTAGGATTGTAAATTAGACTCTTAGAGAGTGAGGGTTTTCTATAGGTTACAAAGGATGGCACAAGTGGTCTCGGATGGCATGACAGGGCCTCAGAATGAGCTAGCAGTGGAACAAAGTCTGCCAACTCGCCCTGAACTCGCTATTAGCGAGTTGGCTTTGTGATGCACACCCAAAACTCGCCATAGGCGAGTTGGTTATGGAAAATTTCACTATTAGCGAGCCAACTTCGCTTATGGCGTGTTTCTTCGGACCTATAATGCAGAAAATGCAGTTTTTGACATTAAACCTCAATTCTAAGCAACCTAATGCACCATATTCATCCAGGATACATGAAAACGATGAAAATTGAAATGCATGGCATTATTAACATGTTTCAAGCAACATATGGCATAAGATTGATACTAAAATATCTAGGTATATAACTAATTAGTTATCAATTTCCTCGCACAACCAAATAACCCATAGGAGAAGAATTCTATCTAGAGAACTCACCTCAAATTCAAGTTACACCAAGAATCTAATGCTTCCTAGCCAAAACCCTAAACATGCAAAGCTTCTACTCAAAGAGGATCCAACACTTGAGAAGATTATGTTAATTGTATCTTGTTGAAATCTTCACACAAGCTAACTCCAAACCATGATCAACCAAGAGAGCTAAATTCAAAAGGATTAAGTGAAGGAGGGAGGGTTTGGGTCGAAGTTCTAGAGAGAAGTAGGAGGGAAATTCTGATCTTACAACTTAGTGAGAGAAACACTCATGAAAAATGAATGTTTTGAGGTCAAACTTGCTTAAATACCCTTCATGCATAAGTACCAAAATACTCCTTCTATCTTAAACGTGCACAAGACGAGTTAACATGTAAAATACTGTGAACTAATAAGCGGGATATTACAGAAGAAGAAATTGGAGAATCAATGTCTTACCTTAGAGAGCTGTTGACAAAGAGTTGAGAAGGAGGAAAATAGAGAGCTGCTGCTGTAGAGAGTTGACAGAGATTGAGATTTAAGAGAGGCAGAGAGTTCGGGGCGCGGGAGAGGAAGGGAAAAAGAGGGGTAGCACTTTGGTGACATTTGGGTGCCAATGTCATGTGACATTGTAGTTGACCAATGTCACATGACATTGGCACCGCAATGTCACCAAAGTGCTACCCGAAAAAGAGAGTTCACTTCACTCATTTTATTGTGTTTTATATATGAACCTTATAAATATTCAGAATTTCATTTTTAGTCTTTATAAAATAAAGGGTTAAATATGTTTTTAATCCCCATAAATATATAAACTTTTCATTTTACTCCCTTTAAAATTTTCCATCAACTTTTAGTTCCTATAAAAAATTTCAATCACTATTTTTTGTCTCTATTTTTAAGTTAATTTAAGTATTTTTTAATGAAATTGTGCTACATATGTAGAATATTGTAAAAATCATTCCAAGAAAAATTATAATTTTTTAACTAAATATAAATTAAATATGAATTTTTAACCATATTAAATTCATATTTTGTTAAAAAATTCTAATTTTTTTTGGACTGATTCTAGTAATATTATGGATTTTACTACAAAATTGGTATCAAAAATATGAATTCTACATATGAGTTTACTTTAAATGAAGGACCAAAAGTGAAGATGAAAATTTTTTAGGGGAGTAAAAGTTGAAGGAAATTTTTAGAGGGACTAAAACGAAAGTTGATATATTTATAGGGACCAAAAACTTATCTAACCTTAAAATAAAATCATATTTTTAGTCTCTGTAAAATTTTCTATCAACATTTTTAGTCCCTGTAAAATTTTCCATCAACATTTTTAGTCCCTGTTAAAATTTTCTATGAACATTTTTTATCCCTAAAATGTTAAAGAAAAATGTCACATGAAGTAAAAAGTGTGATTTTATTTTGTAGAAACTAAAAACAAAATTTTGAATATTTATAGAAATCATTTATTTAATTAACCCTTTTATATATTATATGAAAAAATAAAAAAAAATAGGAAAAGTACATGCGTGGCTTTAGCCACACATAGCCTCTATGTGGATGTGTCTTTGACTATGAAGCACGGACGCCGACATAGGTTGCCAACACATGCACCTAACATGACACTATCCCGAATTCGTTGGCACAACTAATGTAAAAAACATAGGACAGCTGATACCACTGCCTAAACTGTTAGATAGCAAACAAAAAATTATGTGGGGACTATTTTACTTTACTTGGAGGCATGGCCAGTCTCAAGATTTTTGGTGTTTATAATTACTTTACTCGGAGCACGATGCATTATCCTTCTGGCCCTGTCTCTAATCAGGTTGTAGTCATTAGCCACTGATTTAGCTTGTTGCTCCAAAGCAGCTTCCTCAATTTAATTTATGAGCTCATTTTCATGCTCTAGTTCCATGATTTCAAATTGCAGTCATTAACTATAATTGCTTCTTTTTGGTGCTAATTATTATTATGTGTATATGATATGATATATGTGGGAGCAAAAAATGAAGTGAACCTCAGTGCACCAATTATCCAATCTTGGACACCTATTTGGATAAACAATTTTATTTACTGCTTATATGTGTGACCTATTTTTATAACATAATATAAAATAAGTCACGTTTTTAATATAAGTTATAATCCGTTTTTATAAGCTATTGATGACCTTTTGTCAATGGTACAAGTAACAAAAAGAATAAGTTAGTTTTTAGAGGGATAGTTGAATTTCTACTCAACTATTAATCAATAACTATTAAAAAAGAACAATCGAATTTCTATGTTCACGACAATATAAATCGAGTTTCTACTCAACTATTAAACAATAACTATTAAATCATATATGATTATATATTTTAATTTGAATTAATAAAGGAGCATAAAAATATAAATTATAATCATTTAGAACGATGAAGAATAATATTTTATGGAATGAATTATTCAAATATAAGATTTCAAACTGAAATCAACATTTTATTTTTTCACTAATCATAAAATCTATTTGTGTAGATACATATGTACCAACACGTTGAAAAGGTACAATTTATGATCCGTTGCAACAACACACACGTTTTTCATCACACTTGCCACCCAAAGTATACCCAGATCTTAAACAATAATCACCACAATCTTGACCTTTACTTAGACATGGCCCTTTGCCAATGCAATAATCATGAGGAGGTATTCCATCAACTGCTCCTCCTACAACAATCAATATAGTAATGTCACAAGATGTGAGCATATCAAATATTAAATTCAGGTAACCATTTAAATCTAACAAGTTTTAGTATTGATCTAATTTGTATAAGAAATAGTTATAGAGGAAGTAAATGTTTTACCAATAGTCAAAACGGAAGCAATACATAGAATTGCAATGAAAAAATGCATGCGGTTGATAGCTGTTGTCATATTCTCTTGAAAGATGAACAAACAATGCTGCAAGGAGCTATTTATAGAGTGTTCTAGGGCAACTATTATAATTTGTTTTTTTTTTCTGTATTAAATTAATATCTATACTTTTTTTTTTACTAAAAAGATCTATATTTTTTTTTGACTAAAAAGATCTGTACATTTAAAACGAAATCTCATATTAATATTAAAAAATAAATAATTAATATTTTAAAAAGGAAAATGTTCTTTTTTTGAACAAATCAAAATGGAGTATGATATTAAAACAATAGTGGTTCACCTAGCACAAGGTGTGCTAGAAAGAACCACTCCACAGTTTACAAAGTCACAGATGGTACCTCAAAAAAGGACCAAAAAAGCAAAAAATTAAAAGATTACAAAGAAACACGCATGCAAAGAAGCGGATGCCGACACTAGTCGTGATAAAAAACCCCAATAGTCGGCCGTTTTGCTTCCAACCACATAAAAGAATTCAACTTTACCTTATCAGAAAGAGTACCCGGATCGGAAGCCACATTTTTAAAAATGTTGTTGTTTCTTTCCTTCCAAATAACCTAGACACGGGCAAGCCAAATTATCTTGAAAAATAACTGAGAAGAACGCGGCATACCCGCCAACTAAGAGAACTGATCAAAGTGTTCACCGATAACGCCAGCGGGCACAAAGTCAATACTGATCCAAGGCCACAAAAAGTACCAAGTGCTTCCAAATATGTCGCAAGCAAGGAAGAGGTGATCCGCCGTTTCAGATCATGCACATCCTCCCACACACCGAACATCATTTTGAAGTAGAAACCGTCAACGCAACAAATTAGATTTAGTAGGAATTCTGTTGCGGAGCAAGCGCCAAGCAAAAACAGAGATATCTTTGACGAAACAAACGGATGCCACACATCACGAATGCACCCCCCAACAAATTCTTCATTAGGTGTTGTCAGAAAGTGATAGGTTCCGCGCACTGAAAGCCATGGTTAGGTTCAAGCAACCACATCCATCTATCATTAATATGTTCCTGCAAAACAATGTTGTGTAACAAGGCATAACACTCCCTCACACAATCTTCCTCCCACACCAAGAGACCTCTCCGTCACACTCACGCACTCCCTTCATCCCCCATCATAACACCGCCATATCAGCCACTGAACACTCTCGATAAACGGCTAAGTCAAAAGTCAACGAAATTTGGTCCGTAAAGGAACTCCGCCAACCCAATTATCTGTCCAAAAGAAAGTGTTGTTGCCATCACCGACCACCCGACATATGTTGTCCTCAAACCAATTACCCACACCCGTCCCACCTCCTCCCCAGATGTGACACATATTCCGCCACCACAAAGAACCGTGTCTTCCCCCCTCCAACAATTGTCCCCCCTCCTCGCTGTATCTAGCTTTTAACAATCGATACCACAAACCATCCTTCTCAACTAACATCCTCCAACACCACGTCCCTAACAATGAAATATTAAATTCACCTAACCGTCTAACCCCGAACCTCCTTCCTCCTTCCGTAAACAGATGGTCTCCCATTTTACCCAAGCAATTTTCCTAAAAACCTCACCCCCCCTCCCAATTTTTATTTTTATTTTTTAAAAATAGAATCGATAGAAGAAATTAAGAAGGAAAAAAGTAAACCGGGAGCGAAGACATAACATATTTCAATAATACCAGACGGCCACCAAATGATAAAAATCTATTATTCCACAAAGACAATCGAGCAACAATACGGTCAATCACATGTTTCCAAAAATGACGCTTCTTGACATCCCCACCGATAGGAAACCCCAAATAAATAAACAAAGTGTTTCCTGTTTTACAGTTCAACACTGACGCCGCCTCCCTCAACCAAGAATCAGGAACATTTACACCAGTTAACATGCTTTTATTAAAGTTAAACTTCAACAAAGAGATGTCCTCAAACAATAATAACATCGTCTGCATTGATCAGACGTTTGACCAACTCTTTTCACCAATAATTAGAGTGTCATCCGCAAATTGGAGATGAGATAACAACATGTCACCCTGCCTACCAACACTATAACCGCGGTACAAATTATCATCCACCAAAGCATTCATCAAAATATTAAATCCTTCTGCTGCTAGTAAGAACAAGAAAGGGGAAAGGGGACCCCCCTGCCTAAGGCCTCTCTGAATGGGAAACTCTTATGTTGGTGACCCATTCACAAGAACTGAAGCAGTTGTCGTTCCAACGCATTCAAATATCCACTTCCACCACAAGGTTGGAAAATTCATATGACTCATCACGGAATCAAGATATTTTAAGTCTACTGAGTCGTACGCCTTTTCAAAATCAACTTTAAACATCAACATTTCCCTTTTCATACGTTTAGCCTTATCCACAACCTCATTTGCAATGCCATATAAAACCTGCTTTCCTTGGATAAATGATGACTGAGACTCTGACACTATGATTCCAATAACCACACGAAACCTATTTGCAAGAACCTTAACCAACACCTTATACATGCATCCAATCAAGGATATGAGCTGAAAATCATTAAGGTTTTGAGGACTTACCACCTTCGGAATTAAAGCAATAAATGTAGAATTTATATCTTTTGTTAGTGAAATTCTGACAAATATCTCATAAAGTCATCTTTTAATTCCAACCGAAACTGTTTAATGAAGCCAAAACTGATACCGTCAGGCCCCGGACTCTTGAAACTTTCACAATCCCAAACTGCCTGCTTCACCTCATCTAGTGAGAAAGGCTGAACTAAACTGGTTGCCTCCCCCTGCCAATTTTCGAAAAAGCTGACCTTCAACCCCCAGCTTATCACCACCATCAGCTTGGAAATTAGAAGAAGTAGAAGAATCGAAAATTGTCGGAACACCTTCCTTAGTTGATTGTGACACTTCCCGAATCTTCCTCATGCGTGTCTGCCTTTTTAGAACTTTGAGAATCTCTTTTCTGTCCTTCGTTGGCATTCGAGCGACCTGTTTCAAGAAACCAACATAATGCATATGAGGTGTTGTACACTTCTTCTTCATCACCGGTTTAGGTTGAGATGGACAATGAGTAACCGGTTTCATTTCAACATAAGAGATTGAGTAGTTTTGCTAGCATCAGAAGATGAGGCGCCATCACGTCCTTTATAGGAATTTGAGAGAGCCAATCGAGACTCCAAGGTACAGTTGAAGAAGAATAACACAGTTGCAAGGGGCATGACACTACTACTCGCTTCTTTTTACTAACAGACGGACGTTCAAGACCTGCAGTTGGAGAATGTTGAGCTGTACTGATTGTCTGATTGTGCACTAGCAGCTTATCCGTTGTGCGTGTCTGCTGAACCTTCTTCTGACCACACAAAACTGGGCTCACTATGTTCACCTCTTGATTTACCAATCCTGCTGGTCCGTTTTCCTGTGTTGTACTAAAATTCAAATGGCGTACCGGTAGCTTATCAGTTGTGCATGGCTGCTGATCCTCCTGCTGTACACACAAAACCAGACTCAAAATATTCTTTTCTTGATTAACCAAGGCTGCTGGACAGTCTGCCTGTTCTGTACTAAAATTCTGATTACGCACCAGAAGCTTATCAGTTATACGAACCTACTGATCCTTCTTCTAAACACACACAACCGGACTTGAAATATTCATCTCATCATTTACCAAACCTGCATGACAGTCTTCCGTTTTATAATGTGCATCATTAGGACTCCAAATATCATTAAGATCATTTACCAACGCCTCCACCTCATCATGTACCTCATCAAATACGGGAACATTGTTTTTAAATAACGCTTTCGACGTAGGCTCAGTATCCTCCTCCGTCAAAAAAGAGTCCGCACCCAAGTTACAGCCCCACTCCTCCACTAATCTTAAAGAATACTTGCTGCCATCGATATAAATGTCGGGACACATGTTCACCACCTCTAAACAAGGAGTCAAAACGAGAACACTCGCATAATCCAACCGTGCTTTATCAACAGTGCACACATCAGCCCTTAAAAATCTTCCACACCCCGACACCCCAATTTTGAAAAACGCTTCATTCCATGCATGAGCAGAAGTACCATACACCCGAATCCACGCTCCCCGTTCATAGCAATCATCTTTCGACGTCCATTTATGCACATTTGCAAACAACATACTGAAAAAATCGATTGCACTGTTAAACACCTGCCAAATATCATCGTTGCATGTATAATCAAGGAACACGCAATCACTCCCCATCGGAGTTACTACAATAGAAGAAAACCCTGCGTCCTCTACCCTCTGTTGAATAGCAAGCGTTGAATCTCCTGAAATTGACGTGGCTACCATACCAGCACGTACCCAATTACAGTCTTCAATTAATGACGTGTAACTAGGAATATTTCCTTGATGATTAAAAGAAACATGCTTCTGCGTTCCCCCCACATCCGAAGAAATCCCACCTATTTCCCACCTCCCTACGCATCACCAACATCCTGCCTAACATTCCCTTCCTTCAACAACTCCACCGAAACACCCCCATTCCCCACCGTCTCCGAGTTTCCCGACTTCCCTACTCCCCCTTTATCCTACCTAAACGTCTTCTTCTTCCATTCCTTCCTCCCTACCCTACCTGCACTTCAACATACCCCACCCTCACCAAGTCATCGCTCTTCCCCTTCTTATTCCCCACCTTGCTCATTTTTTCTCCCTCAACTCTCTTCCCCTCCACCTTATTGCCCTCCCTCTGAATCTTTTTTTTCTTCCTCGCCTCTCTTCCTAACAACCTTCCTACCCTTCCCAACAACCTCCTCCACCCTCACTCCAGAAAAAGAAACACTAGGTTCAACATCAAATTGAGCAAACCGATCGAAACGTGCTTCGCGTGCCCACACTCGACAATCTCCAATCCAAACATCATTCAACACTTGTGCTAATTTGTCTCTGTTATTCACATTCACAAACTGTACAAACCCAAAAACTGTACTCGTGCATTCCGGTAATGTGCAACATACACATCCGAAAGCATGCCACAAACTTCAAAGAATTGACGAAGACGAAACAACGCCACAAAACCTGGGAAATTTTAACGTAAAAAGATACCTTGTTACCGCCACTGTTCCCTGCATTCGAACCATCACCATGACCACCCTTCTCATCATAAAAATCACAACCTCCATGATTTTTGGAAACTCTACCTTCGTCCCCAACATCATCAGTCCAATAAAAACCATTGTTACTGTAATAATCCTTTACAACTTCCTGTGATTGCCATTCTTGTCCCTTTCCCTTAGCCGCTCTTCCATGTCGTTCCATACCTTTGACCTGTCTCGTCCTTTGAGCTCTGGTTCCATCGCTTTCCTCTTCCTAGACCGCACCACAGTCCAATCTCCCCTATCCCCCTGATTTCAGCCACCCTGGCTGGACCCCGCACCTCGTTGTACCTCTCTGCCGACGAAAAGCTCCGGCGCGGTTGCCCTAGGTATGCCCTAGACTGACCGCCACTCTTTCTCTCTCCTATGCTCATTTTTTCTTTTTTATTGTCCCCTATTAAATCGTGAAAAATAAGATATTCTTAAAGCACCAATTTTTTTTAAAAGAAGATCTATACAATTATTGGAGGCAACAATTTTGTTTAACTTTAATCGAAAAAGCACCAATTTCCCTAACAAATAGAAAAAAAAATAAAATAAAAGAACAAGTCTTTATGGGTAAGTCCTTTTAATAAAAAAAAAATCCCAAGTAAAATGTACTAGTTTGAAACCGTGCTTTGCACATAATTTTTTTATGATATTTTGTTTATATATTTTAATTTGTTTTTTAAAGATAATATTTTAATTTATGTTGATAATATTTAAAATACATGTCAAAATGTATGTATATCATATATATATATACAAGGTATATACATATCTTAGAAGTTGTTTTTTATTCAATTATTTCCCTTCATTTAAATGATATTATTATTTTGGGCTTCGGAGAAGGGGTAATTAGGTTGGCAACGGAAGTTGAACATACGATTTTGCGTTTTTTTTATCATATGTGCCAACCTTCATCGACTACTTTTATAACATTGTTTAAACTATTTTATTATTTTAATGACATCTTTTGATCTTACTTGCCAAAAAATCTTCTTTTTATATTTGAGTTTAATAGAAAATTTTGTAATTTAATTAATAAAAATTGAAGTGGGTTCTATTTAAACATGAGTTTTTTAAAAAAATAAATAAATAAACTATCTAAGAATGCTTATTCACGGTTATAAGTAGAAGATCTTTGATCCAAAAACTAATGTGATATACATGCAAATGAATCTATTTTAATAAACATATGACTTTAATAACTTAAATCAATTTAAACGGAACACAACCTTTGTTAAAAGAAATTAAAAACTTATGTTTCATCGCAAAACTAACTTAAGAACAAATTAAAAAACGAACTTCATCTTGGAAGATACCAACCCGTGAAGTGAAATGATACAGATTTCATGCTAAATCATCTTTGTCAACCCTTATAAATTTAGTGTGATACACTTTGTCTATCTTAAAATTGTGCTTAATAATAGTCCACTAACTACAAAGTTGAGTTTGTAATATATCTTTTGAATTGCATGCTTGGTGGAAAATTACCTTGGTTTAGCTTTGTGATCTTGTGTTTGACATTTTCCTTGCTATTCCTAGCATATCTTAAAAAAAAATCTAATTTTTTATATTTGACATTTTCCTTTTTTTTTTGTGGTGGCCGGGGTTTGAACCCCAGACCTTGTATATATTATGCATTGTCCATACCAATTGAGTCAAACTCACGAGGACTATTAAATCGTTGTTGTTCCGCATTATCACACTATTTTTTTTTATTAAATACAAAAATCTTTCATGTATTGCATTAACTTTTTTCGAGAAATAAATAAAAATTGCTTAAAAAAATAAACACAACTCCATCTCGTATTTTATTCTCCTTCAACTAATAATTGGGAAAAGAAATACTCCCTCTATTTGAAAATATATGTGCAAATTTAAAATGTGTATTATTCATCTAATTTATTTTGACCATTATTTTTAACTAATATATCAATACAAATGTTAGCATGTAAGATGCTGTTCAATTTGTCTCAATGAATATTTTCAAAAAAAACAAATTTTCATAATTTCCTATTATAGATAACTATAGATATTAATAGTCAAAGTTATGTCTTACATGTGTAAAGTGTTTGACGACAACATGTATTTAGAAATGGAAGGAGTACAATGTTAAAGCTCCATTGAAGAAGAGGAAAACAAAAATGAAAAAAAAAAAAGAAGTAGAAAAGTCTATAATGCTAGTTGGATGAGAATCAATATGGACGTGAAAAAGTGTGTACCTAAATTCAATGTAATATTGTTATGTATCGAAACTTTTTTAATGGAATATATAAAAACTTCATTATATCAACAAACCTCTAACTCGGTTCTAAATTATATGTCATTGTAATAATTTCACATATATTAAGAAATGCAATTAACGTTGTATAGAAAAGAGTAATTATGAGTTATTTTACAAAAATATCTTTCATTGATGATATGGAAATCATAAATTAAAATAATTGAATAAAAATAAAGTATTAAATAGTAAATGTCATAATGGAAAAATATCATTTTTTCTATTTCATTCATATACTTTTTTAATGTGTGAAATGACCAAGTAGATCAATTATTTTGGGACAGAGGTGGTACCAATTAGAACTAATGTTCCTATGCATAATTAACATTGTTGTGATTTTCATCTAAAAAATTTTAGACAAAGTTCCACATACTTGATATAGAGATCAAGAGTTAAATCTGATGTCTACCAAGTCAACACACTTGAAATAAAAAATAAAGTCGTTTTCACACCATTTCGAGCAGTGTAAAAGCTTTGATTAATATATAGAGTTGTAGATGTTATTTTCAGATCAGACTAGTGCCATTGAAATTATAACATCAGCTTCTCAAATGCTTTGAAGATTTCATAACCCGATTCCAACGTTTAGAGGACCAAAATATCCTCCAAGTAACAAAGAATTCAAAATAAAATGTTGAGTAATATTCAAACTTTGAACCATATTTTTAGTTTAATTTTAGTTTTAGGATGAGAGTAGGTCCATCTGAGAGCTAAATCAATGCTTACAATTCCTATGAAGAACTTAAGTCAAAATTATATCGATTTGTGTTAAATATAGAGTCACCGTGAATTTAACTCAGTTGATAGGAACATTGCATTGTATATGCCGAGGTCGAGGTTCGAACTCCGGACACCCCACTTCTCCACATTTAAAATGTGGATTCCCTCCTGTGAAAACTTTCTGCAGTTTTGTACGGTTTAAAATCTAAACCATTAAGTACATTATCTCTCTTCATTTTGACATTTAATTCCTCACATGTATTTATTATTTAATGGCTAGGATTACATTGGACTATCCAGGAGAGGATCCAGTCCCCTCCCAACACAAAGAAAGAAAAGTCAATGAGCTTGCTGCGAACGTAAAAAACTTGCTATGCACATTATTCATGCTATAGTTTCAAATATATATACTATATACAACTATTGAAAGAAACATATCTTGAACCATATCATTCAAGATCCAAACAAAAAACTATCTTTAATCGCTCTCAAAAAGAAACTATCTTTTATCATTGTTCTGATCTTTTGCAGGATACGAATTTACTGCAGTAAGATCGCAATAATGTTGGATAGCAAGACACTTTTATCTGCAATGGCCTCTATTGTGCTAGTGCGAAACATCATGAATGAAGTCGTTCCTCATGAGATCCTAAACTTTGTACAATCGGGACTTCACCATGTTTTTCGCCAATTCTCAGCGCAGTTTACCATAGTCATTGATGAATTTCAAGGGATGGCAAAAAACCAAGTTTTTGAGGCTGCTGAAACCTATCTAGGAACTAAAGCAACAGTCTCAACAGAAAGAGTTAAAGTAAGCAAATCTCATGATCACAAGAAACTTTCATTCAATATTGATAGAGGTGAAGAAGTGAGTGATGATTTTTAAGGTAATAGATTAAAGTGGAAATTAATATGCATACAAGAAGATGGATCACGAATTTGACATAATGATATGAACTCCTCATCCATGTCAGAAATTAGATCCTATGAACTAACTTTTCACAAAAAACACAAGAACAAGATCTACGATTCATATTTGCCTTATGTGATGGAGATGGCTAAACAAATTAAACAAGGAAACATGGCTCTCAAGATTCACTCAAATGAATATGGTTGCTGGAGCCATGAATCTGTCAAGTTTAAGCATCCAATGAGTTTCAACACTCTTGCAATTGATGAAGAGCTTCGAAGGGAAATTATGAATGATTTGGACAATTTTGTAAAGGCCAAAGAGTTTTATAGAAGAACAGGGAAAGCTTGGCAACGCGGTTACTTGTTGTATGATCAACCTGGTACCGGAAAGTCTAGCTTGATTGCAGCCATGGCTAACTATCTCAAATATGATATCTATGATTTGGATCTCACTGATGTAGGGGATAATAAGAGCTTGAAGCAACTTATGTTTGGTATTTCCAACCGTTCTATACTTGTGATAGAGGATATTGGTTGCACGATAAATTTGCAGAACCGAGAAGAAGATGAAGACGTGGTTGATAATGGATACAATAAGGTATGTATTTCTCTTCAAAATATTTCTATCATTCATCTTTCAGTTTCATTCATAGGAAAATGCCAGAGATGCATAAAACTAGAAAATGTTTTGATGTATATGACATGAACCTAGTTTAGATTTATATAAGGTTTAATTAATGATTTGGTCCCTTAATTTATTTGTTGGTTACATTTTGGTCTCATAAGTTATTAATGTTACAATTTGGTCCCTTAAGTTAGTACGTGTTAGCCAAATAAATCCTCACCGTCAGTCTTTTGCCAAAATATTAAATAGGCACATGTGAACGGTGACGTGACAACTTGCAATGTGTATCCACCTTAGACATTGGGTTAACAGTTTTGACGGTGGGGATTTAATTGGTTGACGGAAGATAGCTTAAATGGACCAAATTGTAACGTTAATAACTTATGAGACTAAAATGTAACCAACAAATAATTAAGGGACCACATCATTAATTAAGCCTTTATATAATTTATGATAGTCATAATTTAGTGAATAAGTTTTGGTCCAATTGCTGAGGATGCGACTCATTCTGCACGAGGGCGTAATATTTAACCGACAAAGATTAGTCATATTTGCAAGATGTGATGTAACTTATAATGATGACATAATTTTAAACTAAAATGTTTGTTTCAAAATTTCAACAGGTGACACTTTCAGGACTATTGAATGCAGTAGATGGTCTTTGGTCATGCTGTGGAGAGGAACACATAATTGTTTTCACAACAAATCACAAAGACAGGCTTGATCCTGCTCTGTTAAGGCCTGGTAGAAT
>Ga0228710_1003523_pt1 | contig 24870 bp, 23 predicted proteins | sample MedpolnodulmetaG_FD_177995 | JGI IMG/M metagenome (GOLD analysis project Ga0228710, IMG submission 177995) | Root nodule microbial communities from Medicago polymorpha collected in Santa Monica, California, United States - pink nodules | ecosystem: Host-associated > Plants > Roots > Nodule...
ATATTATCTAGTTTTTTTTTTTTTTTTTTTTTTTTATATCATTTGTACAATTACTTTATCTAAGAAACTTGCAGTACACCTTCAAATTATTCACTTCACTTAAGTGAATGTTTTAGTAGTCGTTGGGAGACTTCCTATACATTTAGCTTCTAAATTGCATTGATACAATCTTTATATCCTTGTTCATATGATTGACTAATAATTCATTTTTTTTGTTTGTTTTGAATTATACAAGGCATTGGTGTCAACTTTGGGAGGAATGGTGACAATCTTCCATCCCCTCAAAATGTCGTAGGCCTTTACAACAAATGTGGCATTAACCTTCTAAGACTTTTTGAGCCAAGCCCTGATATATTAGAAGCATTAAAGGGATCCAACATACAAGTGAGTCTTGGAGTAAGAAATCAAGATGTGCAAAGTTTAGCATCAACAAAAGAGGCTGCTAGCCAATGGGTCAATACTAATGTTGCACCTTACAAAGGTGGTGTAAATTTCCAATGGATTGTATTAGGAAATGAAATTATTCCAGGTGCTCAAGCAACTTTTGTTACTCAAGCCATGCAAAATATTAAAGATGCATTAACTTCCATTGGCTTAACTGATATTAAAGTGACCACATCATTTTATTTGCAAGGACTTGCATCCTCTTACCCTCCATCTACAGGTGCATTTACCAATGATGTGGTGAATGTTATGAAAGATGTTACTGCTTATCTACATCAAACTGGAGCACCCCTTATGGTTAATGTGTACCCTTTCTTTGCTTATGCGTCAAATCCAACAGATATTAAGTTAGAATATGCCACATTTCAAGCCGTAGCTCCTGTAGTGGATGGTGACATGAGCTATACTAACCTTTTCGATGCAATGGTTGATTCAATTTACGCAGCATTGGAAAAAATAGATGCAAAAGATGTTTCTCTTATCATTGGAGAAACTGGTTGGCCTGCTGCAGGGAATGAGCCTTACACAAGTAAGGAAAATGCCAAGACTTATAACACAAACTTGATTCAACATTTGCAAAGTGGTAAAGGCACACCAAGAAGACCAAACCAAGCTATAGATGCGTTTATATTTGCGATGTTCGATGAGGATGAGAAGGCAGCTGGAGTGGAGCAGAATTGGGGACTCTTTTATCATGACATGACTCCTGTTTATCCTCTTCTAAGTTGTTGATTTGTAACATAGAATAAATCAAATTGTATTGTATTGTGTTGCTTAGATGGCTAAAAGTAGCCATAAACCAGTTGGTTCCGTTTGTATCTTGTATGATGAAATTAATCACTTGATCATAAATGAAAATTGTGCCGGATGTTGATTTTTTTTCTTTTTAACTTTGATGTCTGTAGCCGATGATATTGAATGAAATTTTTTAAAAATGAAACTAAAGATAGGATTGGTGGGACTCCATATCATATGGTTCAATCGGTTCTCCCATGGTTTAATCAACCTTATTTTATTAAAACTGAAAAGTTTCATATGTTTGATTCTGCTGTAAGTTTTTTTGTCCATATTTCTTTCCAATGCATGCTGGAACCATTGTTAGTTTGATGCCAATAGGTGGAGGGAATTCAGGTTCATTTAAACGAAGGAGGGGTAACACAGACGCGTGGTGGCATATACTGGTTGACCTTGCCTGCTGGATGTAAATGTAATGCATTTTTCTCCCATACTTTTCAGTTGACATATTAACTTTAACTTAGACTATGAAATTGATTCTCAGTGGCACACCCTGGGGATTTGTAAATTTAGACATACTCCTAACGGATGAAATATAAGCAAATAAGATAGTTGAAATATCAATGTATGTAGTTAAAAATTTAGTCCACATGCATCAATTTTTGAATTATCCTAATTGCTTATATATATTTCATCCCGGTTGAAATATCAACTCTTGTTTGTTGACAAGCTTTTAATTATGTAAAATCCAATTAATTAGGGTTTTTTTTATTGATAAGAAGCTTTTAAACATGTTAAACAAAGTGAATGTGATGGATGGATTCCTTGCCCATTTCACTTTAAGTGGCTAGGAGTTATTTTACAATGATAGTGCATTACATCAGTAGACAAGCTTCTCATCTATATTGTAACATGTTAAGTTCTATTTTACTATTGTTGGTGGATATGTGTAATGGTGTGTGATAGGAGTTCATTAGTTATTAGTTTTGGTTCGTCATGTTGCTTTATTAGAGGTTCCGTTATACTTATACATGTCACTGACAATTTATTTTTATTTGTTAATGGTACTCACTATTCCGTTAATGCCAGTTTTGTTGATGCTATTCCTCTAAATACTCTTTTGCTTTTGCAGTTTGTGAGCAATGGAAGATTCCCTTCATTTATTTATCAGTTGATTAGGTAAAATATATCACTTTCAATTGAAGAAAGCTTAATGTCCTATTTCTAAAACACTCCATTACTCATGTTTACATTTCATGTCAATGTTTTTTAGTGTGTCTCCAAATTTTTAACAAGCATAGAAATTCTTAAGAATGCTTCAATACGTAATGTGTTTTTTTGGATAAACTTCAATAAATAATTTTGTTGGCATCTTTGTTATAAATCAAAATATTCTTTAGTGTTCAATGGTGCACATAACATTGGGGGTATTTTTTCACACGTTTACTAGTTGTCTACATTATTAAGGATATATAGTAGAAATTGAGAGATTTTTTCAAACTTTTAGAGTGGAACACAAGAATTACAAGTTAGTTGCCTATTGCATTGACAAAGTTAAGTCCAATAATAAATCTTATTGTTAGAAAGGAGAAATATATTTGATTTTTTTGTTGTAGGAATTATTTTATCTATTTGTTGTTACTTTTATTACATGACTTGCTGGTTGTTTGCAAGTCAACTAACTCAAGATAAGGCGAATGTGTTGCTACTGTTAAGAGGCACCCAGACAACATCTTATCGGGTTTTGAGGGCATTTGGCAAGTCTATTGAAATTTAAAACAAATATTGTCTAAGATTGATGTTAGTTTTCCTGATTTGATTTAAAATGCATAGTAGAATGAGACTCATTTATTATTGTAGTTTGTTGATCTTGCTTTTCTAGACTATATACCATATTTTAGTTGATGTTTTTACTATTATCTCAGCTCATTATAATACAACATAATTGACATCTAGCAACACTTGAAAGTTGTTACTAAATCAAGAAAAATGTTACTGATTAAATTTAGTAACATTTGTACAATTGTTAGGTAAATTCCGTGTTACTAAAGAGCTTTAGTTAGATTTTATAGTTATTGTCACTAAATGTTACATTATTGTAACAATTTTTGTATCACCGGTAACACTTAAAAGTGTTACATTTATAATTTTTGAGAAGTTGTAAAAAGTGTCGCAAAATTGTCTAGACTAAAAAATTGTGAATCTACCAAAAAAATGTTACTAATTGAAATAGATAAGAAAAAATTGGATTATCTAGGAGTTTTTGTACTCAATCCACCACATTTGCTTAAGCTATATTATCTCAAAATTGACGTTTTGATGAAACCAAAACAAATGAATTATCTCTCTATTAACGGTGTATTCAAGTGTGTAACTGTAGGATACAAGTAATAACAAGATAAAGTAAGCAATTCTCTAGTTGAGATAGTTGAACACAAGATCAAATTTCAAGAGCAAGTTAACCTCGTAGTCTGGACAAGTGGTTCTCAAGGATAAGTTAAAAATGTTCAAGTAAAGCCAATGTAAATCAAAGAATCCTTTAATGGTCACTTATTGTGTATGAAATGTTCCTTGTACTCAAATAGAGTTTATACTCTTAAAAAAAGAACATTAATACATACGTAGAGAAATAATATTGATGACTATTTGCTAAACTAGTGTGCGAACTCGTGCGATGCACGGGAAAATTCATGTATTTTAAATCATCCTAATCCTGATATCTAAATGAATAAAAGAAACATGCAAATTATCATAAAAATGTTAAGTTTTTAAAAATTGAAATAGAACACTAAAATTGTGGCATGTAATTTAATGTAAAGGAAAGTAAAACATCAACAAACTAATAGAGCTTGGAAAAAACATGTGTTTGTATTACTGGACGAAATATATTTTTCACTTACTAATTTAGTGGGTTAACGGCTCTATCATGACAAATTACAAAATCATCACAGGTTTTGTGCACAAATGCTTACAATCCAGCTTCAGTTTTTGAAAGCAATAGTTATTCCTCGGTGGAGAACTCCAACTTTGAGTTACCACCGTTGAACTTGACAAAGTGTCCTCACAATAAATGTCAGCGTCTTTCAAGCTTCAAAAGTAACTTCTCAATTCATTTCATCCCCACTTCACGTGCATAAGTTATGGACAAAAGTTAATTTGATCAAAATAATAAACCATGATGTTGAATGCGGTATCCAACAAAAGAAAACAAAAATATTGAAAACCAAAAGAGAATATCAAAAACCTATGAACGAATAAGAAAAATTGTTACTGCTGATACACATCGCCACTGTTCCAAACCTCAATCATATCTTTTGGTTCGACGTCCCACACAACTCTCATGTAGAGTGAGTGAAAAAATTAATGGAATTGAAACAAATGAATAAAAAAGTAAAAGAAGAGAGATTAAGTAGAGTCAAGTTACACTTAGATTTTTTATGGGCCCGTAAGACTTAGGCAATCATCAGCAATTGGCGAGGTGGAAGGTAAAAAAGACAGTCTCATAGTTGCAGAAACCCTCCAAGCATTCAAATCAGCGAGTTTTGGTTTGGAGGTAGGAACCAAGTTTTGGTTTGAAGGGAGCTTGTCACTTGTCAAACTATCACAGCTGGTAGTTATAGGTTGCGGCATAAATGGATGGGAAGTGTTGTTGTCAAGAGTAACCTTGACACTAGCATCAATAGCTGCAGTATGAGCACGATCACCTGGCTCTACAGAATTGCTAGGCAAAGCCAAAGGGGTGAGAACTGGAGTATTAGCCCAATGTAACAGAGTAACCGGATCCACAGCCTTTGAGGGCCTTTCTTCAACAGAAGTAGGTGCCTCGTCACCAGAAATAGACACTACCTCAACAACCTCTAAAGGGGAGACAATAGCAGCTTCAGAGACAACATTGGGTGATTTTCGAGCTGCATCCTGCAAGCCTTCGAAAACCTCCAATATGTCCGTGTCGCCAAGCAAAGCCTCACCATTTTCATTTTCTGCTTCTGAACCCAAAATATCAAATGAATTATGAAGGTGAAGATTTTGGTCATCCAAATCATCTTGACTAGCAGAGCAGTTATGAGTAACAATAGCATCCCTGATTATGAGAGTAGAGATTTGTCCAGGAAAAACATTGTCATCAACAGCAGAAACATTCAGATTAAATTCAGGAAGTGTAGTGTTACTAGTAGCTAAAGCCTGAGCAGATTGTATGTTAATTCCAGGACCATTTGACATATTAAGGAGGCCATCAGCTTGCTTACCAGAAGTAGTTACTAGAGCACCTTTGGGCATCTGAGTTGTTGAAGTTTTTTGAGGGAACATCTTCCTTTTGTGTTGGTCAGAATTATTTCTAGCCGGAGGGTTACCAAATCGCTTGCACTGTTGGATTGTGTGACCAAAAAATAATACAAGTCAGTTAAAAGGAGTTTGGTTTTTGTTAATATATCAGACAACCACTTAGAAGGGCCGCTTCCAAAAATTCCAGCTTTTCTTCTTGCATCATTTGAATCATTAAAAAATAACAAAGATTTGTGTGGAAATATCACAGGTTTGGATCCTTGTGCTACAAGCCATAGTCGAAAGAGCAAAAATGTCCTTCAGTCGGTATTCATTGCTTTAGGAGCTGTAATATTAGTGTTGTGCGTGGTTGGAGCTTTGATGTATATAATGTGTCGAAGAAAAAAACTAAATGAAGAAAGTCAAACTGAAGAAGTACAGAGGGGAGTACTATTTTCAATTTGGAGTCATGATGGAAAAATGATGTTTGAAAATATTATTGAAGCTACTGAGAATTTTGATGACAAATATCTTATTGGAGTTGGAAGTCAAGGAAATGTTCACAAGGCAGAGTTATCAGCGGGTTTGGCTGTTGCTGTGAAGAAGCTACATCTAGTAACAGATGAAGAAATGTCATGTTTCAGTTCAAATTTTTTTATGAGTGAGATTGAAACCTTGACAGGAATTAAACATAGGAACATCATAAAACTTCATGGATTTTGCTCACATTCTAAATTCTCATTTTTGGTTTACAAGTTCTTGGAAGGTGGAAGCTTAGATAAAATACGAAACAATGACACACAAGCCGTTGCATTTGATTGGGAAAAGAGGGTGAATGTTGTTAAAGGTGTGGCCAATGCTTTGTCCTACTTGCATCATGATTGCTCACCTCCCATAATTCATCGTGATATATTGAGCAAGAATGTTCTTCTCAATCTTGACTATGAAGCTCATGTTTCCGACTTCGGGACAGCTAAGTTTCTAAAACCTGGCCTACATAGTTGGACACAATTTGCAGGCACTTTTGGGTATGCAGCACCAGGTTAGAACCATTTCCCCTCTTATATAGAAATTGAAATTATCATATCTTTTTTTATATAATATTTGAAATTCTTATTGTTTGTGCAACATATAACTTATAAGTACATTTGTTTGTTTACAGAGTTGGCACAAACAATGCAAGTGATGAGAAATATGATGTATACAGTTTTGGAGTACTTGCTTTGGAAACCATAATGGGAAAACATCCAGGAGATCTCATTTCATTATTTTTGTCACCATCTACAAGACCAATGGCTAATAATATGTTGTTAATAAATGTTTTAGATCCAAGACCTCAACAAGTAATGGAACCGATTGATGAGGAGGTTATCTTGATTGCACGATTGGCATTTGCTTGCTTGAGTCAAAATCCACATTCTCGACCAAGCATGGGTCAAGTTTGTAGGATGCTAGCAATAGGAAAATCACCTTTGGTGGGAAAGCAACTTCACATGATGAGACTAGGACAGCTTCGCTAACTCAATGAAATAATCTATTGTACATATATATAATAATGATAATAACATCCTTTTCTTTTTGTTGTTTCTTCAGTTGTTAGCTTCGTGGTAAGAGTTTGACTTTGAAAATTTCATATGGAAGATTGTATAAATGAACAAATTTACACCAATTTTTTTCTCCCTTTATATTGCACCAATTACTACCTCAAAATAAACATGGAAAACGCTTATCTAACAAAATGAACAGGAAAAATAGATTCGTTCATGTATAGTAGTGACTAGTGAAGGTTCAGCAGAAGTAGTAGTAATGGTGATAAATTCATCATTTAAATGCAAAAGTGCTGATCATTTAATTAGGTGTAGAAAATATAAAACAATGAAGAAGAAGTTAATGAAAAAAATTTAAATTTACAAATATTCGTGTCTAAATATTGAGCGACTAAATTGATTACCTGTGGAAGAGTTTCTTTATTTATCACGACATGCTTGGCTAACTGGCTCCCCGAAGTTGCGATTTCTGTAATAGAATAGAAAAGAATGGTACATGGTGGTTACGAATGGTGTAGATGCTGTGATGTTTGGTTAAGCGTTTCCTCACAAACAGACCCGTGAGGGTGCATATATACAAGGCAGGTGTATGGTCTCCAGTTCGTGGTGTGTCAATTATGGAAGCAATTTTTGGCACATTCATATTGCATTTTTTTCACCATCTTGATGTCCACAAAGTTTTGATGGGAGGGCAATGGTTTTTCAATAAATACATGCTGATAATCGGAGCTATTAACAGAGAAGAGAAGACGTCACAAGTGCTGCTGTATTTGGAGATATCACCAAGGCATAAGACAGAGAACTTTCGGTAAGCAACCGGCGGAGGCAATCGGGAAGTTCCTGCTGAATATACCAATACATATAAAATCAGTATGATAGTTAAAACAGAAAAAACATACTCATAATTTAAAATCACTTTTGGTTGTGCACGATATATAGATATCACACTTTCATACATCAATTATTCGACCACATATACTCTAGTTATTATAAAACTCATTACTATTAGACCACATATACTCATTATAAATCTCATTAGACTACCATACCCAGGCAGCAACAGCAACAGCAACAACAACAAAATTGATGAAATTACAAAAGCAAACTGGTATAATCCAATATTCAAACATGCATTTACATATATGCATCTACATTTTATTGTTATAACTCAACCAACTCTGAAATTATATCTTTCATTTGAGCCGAACAGTAACGGGACTCCTCACAATGTGTTTTCCATTTGTCCATCGCAGTTCCCCAAATTGGTATTTCCTCCTTTGAGTCACACCTGTTGCTTGCACAATAACTTGAAATTTTTTCTTTTCACCTATTTTCTTGAAATTCAAGGAATCTGGAACAACATCAATTTTATATCCAGGCAATTGAGCTTTAGCAAAATATATACTTGGTGGCCCAACATTGGTGACTATGCGAGTGACATTAACAGCATTCAACCCAAGATTTGGTAATGTGATTGAAGGGTAATTCAAGTCATTTATGCTATGTGATCCTGAACAAGTAAATGTCATGTTGAAATTAAGTGCTGAAATGAGTTGTTGGTTGTATCCAAAAGCACATAAGAAGTTTAAGTAATCTTTAATGCTTAAATCATAAACAAGTCCTGGGTCCATTGCACTGTTGGGTTGAATGTGGCCTGAACCATATGCAAATGGATTTGCCAGTGTTTTATCAAAAGCATCGCGTATCAGCTTGTTGGTGTTATCTCTTGTTGTTGCTGCAAGGCCACGTTTCTTCACAAGTAAGTATAACCATATAAAGATGTTATATATAAAATTTATTTAAATGATACTTATCATCACCTATGTAAAGGGGAATTTGTATTACAATCATGATTCTTGAGAATTTATGTAGCACATAATGAGTCCACGCACACGTCGAATGAACAACCATTTTATAACTATTTCATATGAGATTTGAAATTCGTCCATTGAGATTACAAATTCGAATTCTTATGTATGATTGTATATGTAATTAGAATGCTTTCCTATAATATTTTGTGTGTGGTGAAAGAGAAAATACCGGTGGTCATGATAGCTGATTTAATAGCTGCTGGACTCCAATTAGGATGAAGTGTTTTGATAAGTCCAGCAGTGCCAGCAACATGAGGGCAAGACATAGAAGTTCCTTGCATTACATTGAATGGAAAACCCCGGCGATTGTCTGTTACTAAATTAGACACACTTGCGAACAACGAATAGGCAGCTAGTATGTTCACACCTGGTGCAGTAACATCGGGCTGAAACAAAAGAAAATTAATTAACAAAGAGTACTATAGATACTTTATAACTAGTTCAAGTGTATGACACCTTGAGTATTGATGTCTGAATTCTATTTGGTCCTCTAGATGAGTATGATGCCATAACTGGAGCTGGATTTCTTCCAAAGAGTGTTTTTGGTTGTGACATTCTTATTTTAGTAACCGACTTTATGGTATCACTGCAAAATACAAGTATGTGATTATGTATAAATTGTGCCTTTATTTGTAACATGTAATTTCATGATGTCACAATGTTAAAAGCTTGTCACAAGATGAGTAATTTTCTTTTTGTTGATAGCAAGGTATATATTGTTAATAATTACATGGTGGTTATGCCTATACTATGTCCTCTTGTAAATTGATGCCTATCATAATAGTTGATAGTAGACACAACATGAGGCTCAGAAAGAAGTGTTCTTCCATTAATTCTTGGTTCATTTCTCAAAATCATTCCCTTGGCACCGGCAGAAAAAGCCTCCTTACCCTGAGAAACTGAGTTTGTGACAAATCCTGTAGGTAAAATTAATATAAATAAATATTAATATGTATATGAAACGAATAATATGGCATTAAATGATGAGTAAGTACCTAACAAATGTCCAGATACATAAGTGTTATTTGTCAATATCTCTTCTCCAACACACTCCACTATTTTACCACTCACTTTTGAAGGATCAAGTGTTCCCGGTTTACAAAATCGACTGCAATGATATGCATATAAAAATGTTCAAGTAAAAACAATTAATAAATGCTTAAGTATACACAGATTATTTGGAAGATAAAAAGAAACTTTTGGAATGTGCACGTACGCAGCTTGATTTGTAGCATTGGCAAATTTAACATCAGAAGAATCGACTAGAGTGAAAGACTGGTCAGGTGGCAACTTTACAAAAAGACTGGCTCCCTATTAATATAAAAACATCAAAAGCAATTATTCCAAATCTATAGTAATAATAAATAAATTAATAAGATCAATAATGATTAAGGAGAATATTAAGGAGGATACCATCACTGTTTTGTTGCCAATGGTCATAGTACTGCTGAAGTCTCTATCAATTGTACTTGCAGCAACTGTGAATACCCAAGGAGCTATATTCACAACACTTCCTGGGGTTGGTCCATCATTTCCTGCAGAGGCAACTAATAATATATTTCTAGAAAGTGCATGGAATGCTCCAATTGAAACCTCATCCGTAAAAATATCTTCAGGATTTTTAAGGTATTGGCCAGCAGCTGAAAGTGAGATTATATCAACACCATCACTGATGGCTTGCTCAATGGCAGCTAACACATCAGCACCATAGCACACAGCAGCACTTGCATCTCTGGTTTTTAGAGACCAACACACTTTATAGGTTACAACTCTTGATTTTGGAGAGCCACCTTTCACCGTACCATTGCCAATACCAAATATGCTTGCACCTGGTACGAAGTTTCCACCTGCCGTTGATAGTGTATGAGTACCGTGGCCTACAAAGTCACGTGCTGTTTGTTGTGAACGAGGAAGTTTGCCGTTATAAAGTTCATATGCTCTGTTGAAAAATCTTGCTCCAATTAACTTCCTGGTTTGTTTATGTAGTGCAATTAATCAACAAATAAAATGATTGTTAGAGCGAGCGTGCGTGCATAATGAACAATTTTTTTTTTCTTCTAACGCCATCAGTTTTGTTAAAACTAGATCAGATTATTTGTAAGGAAGTTGCCTTCTTCTGACAATCAATACAATGTTTTCACTTCATACAAACACTAAGTAAATATTCAAACTTTTATTTTTTGAGAGAAGTAAATATTCAACCTGTTACAAGGAACTTTCTTTGAACCTTTGAGTTTGTTAATTTGACAGATGTTACCCCCACGCCATTTTGCTGGAATTGGACCTATTCCTCTGTCGTCAAAACTCTTCGATTCGGGCCATACACCTAATCCAAAATATTGGATGATTTATTTTGTATAATTTAGGCATCTTGGTCTATTTAATTAAGAAGCAGATCTTTCACACGAAGATTATATATATTATTGGCAAAAAAAACAATTATAATATTGAATCTGTTAACGTTATCTTCACTTAATTATTACAAACATCATGTAAGTGTAATCCTCCCTTTCAAAATTTCAAATAAGGAGATCCTCTCCGTTTACAATTGTTTCCATTTCCTTCATTTGAAAAGATAGAAACACAAAAAATCTTGAAAAAAGTATAAAGTAATTTTTTAATTTAGATTAAAACAATTGTAAATGGAGAGGATCTTAACTCAGTACAAAGATATTGTGGTAATATAAAATAATTTTTTATACTAAGAATTCATTTTTTATTTTATTTTAGGAATTATACTAAGAATTCATGAATGCATCTTTGCTTACTAAAAGAAAACATGCGTTTTTTTGTCTCCACGTAGGTTAATTAATCTAACAAAAAATAAAGGAAAATCATCCAATTGTTCTATAAATCACTCTAAAATAAAAAACAATCCGATTGTTCTATAACAAGTATTATACACCCTGTTTCAAATAACATGATCATAAATTACACAAAACTATAAATATTAAATTAAATAATATAGACATGACCATAAATTTTAAATTATATACATAAGATCATATATAAATACCAAATTGTATTTTGTTTTAGTCTCATTCAGTGCTTTTCTCTAGTTGTGAGCAATGAAATTCTTCAAGAGAATGGAAGACATGGTTTGAAGAATGTATGACACGGTATGTGAGATTACCTAAAAGACAGAGGATAATTGGATGCAAGAAGATCTTCAATAAGACGGGAGACGTTTTGTGGTTGAAGATAGTTTGGTGTAGATTTGTAGAACTACGTAAAATCTTAGTGTAGTTAGATGCATGGAACTTCTAGAGGACGGAAGACATTCCGAAGATTGAAGAGGCAAAGGTGGAAGCTTGTGGAGGTACATGATGTAGTTGGATGCAAGGAAAAAGGAAAATAATGAAGGTGATTGATGGTTAAATTGACATCACCATCATTTTAGAGTCAATTTGGAGAAATGTTGCGAATTGACTCAAAATTGATGATTGAAATTCGGAAAAAATCGTGTCCCGATTTGGAGAAATCGTGACACGAATTGGTTAAGATTTTGGAGGTTTTGACTCGGAAAAAATCGTGGCCCGGAGGTATGAAATCGTGACACAATTTCTAGATAGCGTTAGTATTGTACTATGTACTAATGTGAAATCGTGGCACAATTTAGACAGAATCTGTGCACTATATAAGACTTCATTCTTCATGTTTTGGGTAGAGCTTCAAGAGAAAAAACTTGAAAAACCAAAGGAGGTAACTTTAGGGTTGAGGGTCTTTGGTGACGGTTTACGTGCTCGGAAAACATTTGTAAACACCTTGGTGAGTGAAATCATTGAGTCTCTTGTTCTTGGGAAGAGATTGATAGCAATTAGGGTTTGTTATTTGTGAGCTTGTTGAAGCTAATTTCTTGTAACCTTTTTGTATCTCTTTATAAAGAACTCATTGATAGTAGATTTGAGAGATCAATCTCTCCTCCTGAGTAAGTCATTGTTGGACTGAATTGGGTAAATATTTCTTGGTGTGTTTGTTTCTCTTCTCTCTTTATCTTATGTTTGTGGTTTTGTACTTTACATTTGGTTCATAAATTAGATCTATGTCCGCTATTGTTGTTGTTTGATATTATTTTAATATTGGTCACTCATTCCTTTTTACTCCACACATCTAAGCTTATTGGTATGATTTTGAGTCCAAATTCACACCATATATTATACTTATGTTTCATTATTGTAATATAACAACATTCAATCAAATCCATAGTAAGTTGCAAATGTATTTATAAGCAAAAAATTATTAAAAGAAATGGCAACTAACTTTATCACAAGTTGTTATTATGCCTTAAACCATATAAAGTTAGTCACAACTTAATTGGTTGTGATACACTGATAGTGTATAACTTTTTAAACCAACAATACCCGAAGATTATACTATTTTTTTTTTTGGATAAAGATTATATTATTTTTATTAATACTAAAAATGAATAATAACATATCCAATTGTCTTTCAACTTCTTCATTGGTTACAAAGAATGTTTAAGGTTGTCAAAATCGCAAATCGTAAAATCGCAATCAAAATCGAATGATTTTACTCAAGGACTTTTTGTAGAATCGATATAGGATAGTAAAATTGGAAATCATAAAATCACAATCAAAATCGATGATTCTACCAAAACAAAAATAATGTGAAATATATGTTATAAATTGCATATAGTCATAAATGACTCAAAATTCAAAGTCCACAAAATACTACAAAAATGACTCAAAGTCTAGATGTCAAATATTCTTTAGTAGTCATAATAATACTAAACAATCTAGACAAGTATTTGAAGGCAAATCCTAGATGTCTGACTAAATACTTGATCATAAGTGAGTAAGTGACTATTAAATTTCATGGTGTTGGAGGATGTTGGTTGATAGAGGAGGCTTTTGGTATAGGGTGCTGGTTGCTAGATACGGTGAGGAGGCAGGGAGGTTGGAGGTTAGGGGCCGGAATGTTTCCTGTTGGTGGAGGGAGGTGGTGAAGATTAGAGATGGGGTAGGAGAGGAGGGAGAAGGTTGGTTTGCTGGGAGGGTGTTGAGAAAGGTGGGTGATGGGGAGACCACTTCTTTTTGGTTGGATCGTTGGGTTGGAGATGTTCCTTTATGTCGGTGCTTTAGTTGTTTGTTCAACTTATCGGAGAACAAGTTGGCTATTGTTGCCTCTATGTTCTCACTAGGTTGGGAGGCGGGTGGTGGTGCGTGGCAGTGGAGGAGGAGGTTGTGGGTGTGGGAGGAGGAGATGCTAGAGGAGTGTAGGATTTTTATATCTAATGTCTTTTTGCAGCCTAATGTTACAGATACTTGGCAGTGGCTTCCTGACCTGGCATGGGGTTATTCAGTGCATTCTGGCTATGAGATCCTTACGTCTCAAGATCACCATGTTTTGGACGCTGCAGATGATCTTGTTTGGCATCCTCGGATGCCGCTGAAGGTGTCTATATTGGCTTGGCGTATGCTTCGGGACAGGTTACCGACCAGACTCAATCTACTTCACCGAGGCATTATTACAGATGCCGACATCTCTTGTGTTTCAGGTGTGGTTATGATGAATCTGTTGACCACCTGTTTTTACATTGTAATTTCTTTGGTGCTATTTGGTATCAGGTGCGGCTGTGGCTTGGTTTTTCAGGAGTTGATCACCAAAATATTGGACCTCATTTTCTTCACTTCACTAACTATTTAGGTGGAATGAAGGCTAGACATTCTTTTCTCCAACTCATTTGGCTTTTTGCATTTGGCTAATCTGGAAAGAACGCAATAATATAATTTTTGGTAATGTTATCAATCCCTCAGAGGAGCTAGTTGAGAAAGTTAAATTCCACTCTTATTGGTGGCTGCGTGCTAATAATGCCACTTTTGTGTATGATTGTCAGCAGTGGCGGTCGAACCCGTTGCTTTGTTTGGGTATCGAATAATGCCTGCTGTTTTTTGATTCGGTTCTTTGACAGACTGTTTGTATCCAGTGCGCTTCTTTGGCACGCCTTGTGTTAAAGAGGCGTTGTGTTTTTTGTGAATATATATCATTTTAGCTTTTTCAAAAAAAAAAAAAAGTTTCAAGGCAAAGAAATGCCTAACAAATACTTAAAGAATGAAAAAACAATAAATCAAAACCATGACATCTATTTACAGCTGAATCGTGTCATGGGTATTTATAGAACCAGATCGTGGGTACAAATCAGGTCATTTGACGAACCATGTCAAAAATTGATCGGTATAAAAAAAATGAACAAAATCTTTTGAGATGTCAACTTTTGATTGGATGTAATCAAATCCTATTTCTTGGTCTTGTGATTTGACCATCTAAAAATTACTCCTCAACTAGATACATATACTTTTTTACTTATACTTAAAGTTGGAGACAATATTTTAAAATTTTGATTGAAAGTCTAATTGATGACACCATGATTGAAAGTCTAATTTTACTAAGAAAAAACCATGATCGAACCAACCAACAGATGGGTCGGTTTTCGGCTCCACTGATCGGTCCTGTGAGTTATGACAACACTGGTTGGATTATTACATTTCTCAACATATTTTGTCGATGATCATTAATTAATTAACGGGGAATGTTTTTCTAAAAATTGTAATTATAACCAAATAAAAGATTTTCATTGGATTACAGGACTAATGTGGTAAAATTGTAAAGTTTAGTACCTGTATCAATGTTAGCTATGATGGTATTTTCACCAAACCTTCCCTTTTGCCATGCTGAGTTGATATCATTTCCACGCAATCCAAGAAATTCCCATGAACGTGTTGTGTGCAGTTTATGCTCTTTGCTCAAGAACACAGATACCACCTTTGGGTTTTCTGCATATATGTTTTAAAAAAATGAGAATTATTTAGTTGACCAACTAAAACATTAGATCTACAAAATGTTTATGGTGGTGGAACCATGATAATTATGTTTCTCACTTGCAATTTGTGCAGCTTCTTCCTCTTCAAGTATAGCTGCAAAGCCATTGATCTGTTTATTATATGAATAAATTATTGCTTCCTTTGCATTCTCCTTGCTGTGAATGATCAATTATCAACATACACATACACAGTTAATCAATTAATTCCTTCTAAGGAAAAATTAAGTTGAATATTGAATTTTTTTCTTCTCATTATTATTATATATACCTTCCTAAGATTGAACCCAATAAATCATAATGAGAAGATGTAGCAGTGTCAAGGTCAACAGAGGAAGGGGTTGGACCATGTGAATGTGCTCCCAAGTATACAATGTAACACTGTAAAATATAGGATAATGAAAAACCAATATCTAATGAAATTAATCAGAATTAATGAAATCATCATCTTAATTACAATGTACAAGTTCATTACAAAGTATATATATTTGCGTGTGATTAAGAAGCAAAACTGGCTTTACCTTTTTGCTGGCATGGACATCAATCAGCAACAAAGTGAAAATAAGAAGTGATGAAACAAGAAGGTGATGAAGACATAAAATGGAGCGACCCATGCTTAATTCCCCTCCTCATGTAATGAAAGTCATATATAATGGGCATATGGGATAAAAGACATCTGAAGACTAATTTATTCTTAGCTTTTTGGAAAGCAAAATGAACATTATGTCTCTCAAATATGTCAGTTTATTAGGAAGAGTTTGATTGATTTTGTGGATTAAAGAAGTTAAGGAGTTAAAAGTTCATGGTTGAAGTCTGTAAAGAAGAAAAATATACTAACATTTGTCTTTAAGGAAAAAAAGAACAAAGTTGAAATTTTATACGTCACACCTATATGACATTGTTATTAACAGAAATTTAGCATAGATTCCCTTATTAAAGTTGTTAATGCAAAGTCCTTCTGAGTTTAACTCAGTTGGTAGGGACATTGTATAATTTATGCAGGGGTGGGAGTTCGAACCCCGGACACTCCACTTCTCTATATTTAATTGTGTGAGCTCTAGCCACTAGACTATTAGACCAAAAAAAAAAAGTTGTTAATGCAAAGACAGACAATCACATATTTGCATTTTTATATTGTACTTCACTGTGTTTATATATATATTTTATTTTGTTTTCTAGTTTAAATTTGAAAAAAAAAAGGTTGTTATGGGATAATTTGTAGAATAGAGAAATGCTAACAACACACATTCTAACACACATTTTTCAACACACTCTCTTTGATTGGTTAAAATTCATTTGGGACCCACCAAATTTATATGGGACCCACATGATTTGGTGAGACCCATTTGAATTTTAACCAATTAAAAACAGTGTGGTGGAAAATGTGTGTTAAAATATATGTCGCTAGCATCCTGTAGAAAAAATTGTTCAACTAAAAGATAGTAAATTTCTTATAATTTAGGCAGAGATTTAAATTTGAAAATAGAATTGGATTCTTAAGGGTAACTTTGTCATAAAAAGGGTCCCACCAAAAAGCAGTTAGTTAATGGTTAACTTTAAAGTTGTTTTTATACCATGGTATTGGCATCGATTCAACCTATCAACCATATCATTATTTAAGTTAATTTTTTTTACTGAATTGTTTATTTATATTTTTTACAAAGTTATAGCTATGTCAAAAAAAAATTAAGGTTATGTTTGGATTGATGGAATGTGGTGGGATGAGATAGAATGAAATGGGATGGAATGAAATAAGTTAAAATTTTATTGTTTGGATATTCATTAAAAGGATGGAATGGAACACAATGGAATACATTCCATCACTTACTCCCATTTTGTTTACCCTTCAATTTGGATGGAATGAGATGAAATCTTTAATATGTTAATTTTTTATTTGCTAAATTACAAAGACACCTTATCTTCTTTACATTTTTTCCTCAAACTTGTCATGTGTTTCTTCGACCTAAAAAAGTCATTGTCACTCAATCTACATGTTAACTCTTACTTTCGGTAATTCATGATTATAAACATTGCTAACGTGAAATAACAACACAGTGACACACCATTATTTCTGAACGTAATAGTGATTCATTGATCCAAACAGCATGCACCGCTTTCTATTTCAAAGAAAAAGATTTGCTTCATTTTTTATACTAATTAATTATCGATGATTAGCTTTCTCTCTTTCATCCTGTTATATATTTTTTTTATGTGTTCATCTAATTATATTCTAATTTAAGAACATGTAATATTTTTACTTTTTTTTATTAATTTAATTTAATACTGTTTGTATAAATTATAATACCTTGGTCATTTTCGTTCAAAGATAACAGTGTTTTTGGTGAATAAGATAATATGTTTTAACTTTATGTAAGAATATTTTTCATAGAAGGATAAAAATGGAATAAATAATTTATAACTTATTCTGTTTCGTCCATTTTTCAAACAATGGAACAAATAATTTGTTCCGCTCCATATAAAATATTCAAACAATAGAATGAAGTAATTGTTCCGCTCTATTTCATTCCACTTCGTTCCCTTCCATTTCATTCTGCTCAATTCCGTTCATTTTAATGTATATAAACAAAAGAGTTTAATTTTATACATTGGCGGTGTAAAAAAAAATACATGCACCCAATCAAATCACTGTATGATACGTGTATAATTCAAATTCGATTTGGTCCCTTAACTTAAAATTCGATTTATTTCGGTCCCTTAACTTCTCTCCGTTACACATTTTGGTCCTTTCCGTTAGTTTTAATTCAAAAACGTTAGGTCTTCTTCATTTTCTTCTCGATTTTTTTTGGGATTCTTATTGTTGAAGGTTGATGGAGATGATATGAAGATGAAAAAGAGGAGAAGAAGATGAAGAAAACCTAACGTTTTTGAATTAAAACTAACGGAAAGGACCAAAATGTGTAACGGAGAGAAGTTAAGGGATCAAAATAAATCGAATTTTAATTAAGGGACCAAAGCGATACTACTTAAATAGTTAAGGGACCAAAAATGCAATTTAGCCAAAAATTAATGCTAGTCAGTTAATATATACTTTCTTTCAAAAAAATAATTTACTCCATTCCACAACGAGTGATCCATTTGTAAAAAAAATAAAAAAAATCCCAAAATGAATGACTCATTTCACTTATCAATGCAAATATTAATTATCTTTTTCCAATTGTACCATCTATTTAATAATAATTTTATCACTCGAATTCAATATCTTCCACTTTGTATTGATTCAAATTCAGTTGTCGTAACTATTTTTGCGCTTCTGCAACATTTCTCGCAAAACCTCTCTCAACATTTGGTTGATTTCCTTTGGAGTCTTTGGAAGCATAAGAATCTCAAGTTATGGAAAGATGTATCAGAGACATGTGCACAAGTTATCAATTGAGCTCACCACTTAATGGAGGATTGGAGCATGGCAAACATTTCTCTATCAGTTGCGCGTTACTCTTATAACACAACAAACATTGTTCAACAAACAACATTAACGTTGGTGTTGTAAGCTTTTTCAAGTGTAGTCCATCATATCTCTTACGCGTTAATGTTGAGTACTGCTTCGATTAGGTGGCAGCGACCACAATGTGGTCATCTCAAATACAATGTTGATGCCTTCTTTTTCGAGTAGCTAAATAGAACATGTATTGGGATGTGCATACATGATGAAGATGATACTTATGTAATGGAAAAAACTATGTCTATTACTCCAATGTGCACAATGTCTATAAAAACGCACCTATGCCTCTCTTTCGTACACCACCTCCTTCTGTGTCCAAGGGTGGCTAAAAAAATCCACCGCATCATTATAAATACTAAGTACATCATTGTTACCATAACACTTTTAGAACACTTTGTCACCACCTATCAGAATGACATGAAAATCAGCATCCACAATCTTTTATTACATAAATGGTATGTTTATCCCTTCAAAACCCATAGCTACAACTCCTTTTCTTGACCACTTAACATCCGACTTATCTGAGTTGTATTTCCTCTTAGCAATAACACCATCACCCTTCTTCCTCTTCTTCAAAGTATCATTCCCTTTGGAAGCTAATCCTCTTGATGGTACAGTAGTAGCATCCAAATGCGCAAATGTTGTGGCAGGAGCCGGATCGATCAAATCGTCTGCAGGTACATAAACTGCTTGAATAGAAGTTATAGACCCATCTTTGGTAGAAGTAATTCCTTATTGTAAAGTACCCATTTCAGTACTCAGGGTGGGTTGATAACCCACAACGGAAGGCATTCGGCCCAATAGGGCAGATACGTCCCCCACTTCCTAAAGCAACATAATCATTTAACACCCTATCTGACCCTCCCACGTCTTCCATATCTCCTTATACACGCTCCACCCTCTTCACCTATGTTATCTCTAAGCATTTCACCTCCTTTTCTTCCTCATTACTCGCCGCCTTCTCTTTCACCACAACTAACTCAGCCTTCCTAACCACCCGTTTGGCTCGCGACCTCCTTTCTCCCTTTATTCTCAAATTTTTTCTCCCTCACCCCTTGTATCCTTCCCCTCCATCTCCTTGTCCTTCTTTCCCAATATGTCAAAATGAGCTGCACTAGCCCAAACTCGAAAATAACAAAAGCTAATATTGTTCAAAGCCTTAGTTAACTTCTTCCACATCTCTCACATTATCAAACCTTACAAAACTGTAAGCCTGACCACCAACATTTCTCTTGCAGCAATGGATAAGTGTGACAAAATTCCACATACCTCAAAGCCGTTCTGAAGTAAGAACAAAGGCATATGTTCGATAAAACTAGTAAAGTAAAATGGCGCTGAAGCATTGTGTGCATCCTTATTCTTACTCAATATCGCCTTACGAGCACCATGTCTCTCACGACGCACCACTTATCTCCCTATGTTAAAAGAACTTTGTACACGTTGAGTCAAATTGTCATGCACATAAATAACACCATCCCTCTCGTACCTGCATTTTCCTGTTAAAAACCTAAACCTTGATCACGATCTCCTCTGAATCGGTAACCTTGACCTCCAAACCGATTAAACATGTCTGAACCCAAACCCCTTTGCCTAGAACCTTCCCAAAAACATGTCATGTCCTCAATCATATGGTTGAATTGCTTTTCGACGTCGGATACTCACCACGAACCATCCATCCCTATCCCCCGCCCCCAAATATATCTCTCCCTGAATGGAATCCTATCCCACCCAATCTCCCTCACCGTCGACGAAAAGGAATGCCAACACAGTTGCCCTTATTTGGACCATGGTCACCGCCTCTCTCACTCTCTCATGTTATTAAATATCCTAATGATTGTTTGATTTATTTTAATAAACTTTTCAAGATAATTTATGAAATGGTCATGTTAACTAGTGTCCTGGGACATTATTTAATAAACAAAGCTTTTCTTAAAGAGTAGTGATATTTGAACAACTCTTTTGATACAACCTTTGGGACAACCTTGTTGTTCTCTCTTCTCATTAGTCAAAACCAATAGAGAGAGAGAAAAAGGAAGAGAGAGAATAAGAAGATAATGCGAGTATGAGAGATAAAGTTGTAAAAAATTTGTACAAAAATGGTTGTACAAATATCATTTCTTTTCCTTAAATACTAAAAACAAAGCTAGGCCCATGACCAATTTTAGTTTCAAGAAAATGTCAGATTGAATAATACTTAAATGATTTGTCAAATATCTATATCTAATCAAATATTTAAAGCGTCAAGTTAATATGTGTTTTGTTAAAGATTAGTAAAATAAGTCTAACAGTCCTAGCTCAACTGGCAAATGCCAAAATTGTAAGGTCGGATGTCATGACCTGGATTCGAACTCGGGACCTCACAGTTGTGTGTGAGTTTAATTTTAGTACCACTCCATCTAAAGACAAAATAATAAAAAAAAAAAGATTAGTAAAATAATTTTTAATCTTTTAACGAATAAATTTGCAAAATTTTCAATATATATTTTTATTTTTGATATACAAAAAACAAATAGGCTAAATTGCATATTTGGTCCCTTAACTTATTTATTGTTTTTATTTTGGTCACATAACCAATTAACGGGTATGTTTTTTCTTTCGTGTGAAAAATGATGGGGTTGTGAAAAAATATTTGCTTTTTGAGTTTGGATTGGTGGGTGAGGTTCTAATTGATTCATTTCTTAAACATTCAGGGATTTATGGTTGAGTTGTCATTTGGGTATGTGGTTGGTAATGGAACGACAAAGAAAGTGATGAGATGGACTGGAAAGAACAAAGATGGATTAAGGTGAAGAAGAAGAAATGTTGAAGATGAAGAACATAATTAAATACCCTCTATTGCGCTCATTCTTTTCTATGAAGATGATGATGAAACTAAGGATTCACCGAGTTTGAGTAACGAACTATGAAATCACAAACCCATATCTTACAAACATTCACCCACATATTTTTTTTAACAGCTTCTTAGAATTTAGGAATGAAGAATAATAACGATCATGAAATAGAGGGTCATTTGAAGTAACTAATTTGATAATTTTAGTTTTTTTTATTGGGTTTTTCTAACATGTACAAATTTGCATATGTTAAGAAGTTTAAATTGGTAAGTTTGCATGTATCTTTTTCATAAATAATTTTTGTTTTTCGATAAAAAGTTTTTCATTTTAGTTGCTCTAACATGTGCAATGTTGCACATGATAGACAAACCCATTTTTATTTCTATTCTGTTTTTGGAAAAAAGTTTTGGTTTGGTTGATGGAGTTGATGAAGATAATGAAGAAGAGAAGGAAAGAAGGAGATGAATAAAGTAGGTGTTGATGGTTCACCGTTAAATTCAATGGACATTCAAGATCTAATGTTTTATCATTTAACAAAAAGATCAAATGGTTAGAATTAAAATGATTAATTAATAAGGTCTATGGTAACATAAATGGACTAATTTAAAACTAACGTTAAAAGACATAAATGTAACAACAATCGGTTATGAGACCAAACTAAAAATTATAAATAAATTTAGAGAACCAAATATGTAATTTTGTTTTTCGTGGTGGTCGGAATTTAAACCTCAGAAATTACATATATTATGCATTGTCTCTATCAACTGAGTTAAACTCACGAGAACCAAATATATATGTAATTTAGCGGAGCACATGTTAGCATTTCTTGTTCCCTAAAAAAATCTTAGCATTTCTTGTGTCTAAAAACAATACGCATTAAATTGAAAAATTTATAGTATTTACGTGTGGGGACAGTTTGATAAAAAAGAGAGATTATACGGACATCTGAATGAGTAATCACTAAAAAAGTAATCTCATCTTTTTCTGATAGAAACTAAAAAAAGTAATCTTGTTCCCCCAAAAGAAAAAGGTAATCTTATCCCGTCAAAAGAAGAAAGCAATCGCGTCTAGTCAAAAGAAAAAAGCAATCGCATCCAAGGAAATGGGAACAAGTGTTTCAGGGCATTTTTAAAAGATATATTTCCGTCTCAAAATGATTGTCTATTTAACTTTTTTTTAAAAATAATTGACACTTTAAAATATCAATGTAATGTTTAACATCTTTTTCTCTCTATTATAGCTTTATTTATTGAATTTTACGTAAATCTTATTCTTTTTTCAAATTTTTCATAAAAGGGATATACATAGATATCCTTTTATGTACGAGTAGTATTGCTAGATCCATAAACAACGTTTTATTGATTTTCTTGAATCAACAAACAAAATACTAAATATAAATAAATCCATTTTCAAAAAATAAAATTGAACAAAGAATTGAAAATGAAAGTATAATTCCATTTATGTCGAAATCTTGAAATTTTACGAAGACTTTGCATATATTATGCATTATCGCTACCAACTGAGTTAAGTTCATGGGGACATGATGCATCTTCTTTGTCACAAGCATATCTGTTTACATCCAACTTAACTATTCCACTAATTACAATTAATAAAAATATTTTAGTAAGTGATACTAATTTTATCATTGAAATCAACACAATTAATCATTTTTTAAAAATTGTACACAAACCTTAAATGACTATTATTTTGAGATGGAAATAGTAAATAGTAAGCATTTATAAAAATATGTGTATTTGATGTATTAAAAATTGAAATATTTGATATTTTAAAAAAATAATTATTTGATTGGTCATGCTACCACAAGTTAAGAAACTATAAAAAGAAATAAAAAATAAAATTTGTATTGAAAGCATAAATATTTAAACTTTTGTAATGTTGAATACACAATTTTCAAGATAATAATTCTATATTTAGCTTCTTAACTTGTGCCCTTACTTGTGCCTTAAGGGCACAAGTTAGCATTTCCCTTATTTGATTTGAAAGTGTTCAAGAATACTCGTTAACAAAACGCAACAAAATATACGCACATATAACATTGACTTATGGAGCCCTTTGATGACTGTTTTTGATATTGATGCCAACTTTCCAACCAATGTGTTCGCTATCCTACAACACCTAGATCAGCAGCAAAAACAAATTTTCTGTGTGACCTTCTGAAGTATATGGAAGCATCGACACTATAATGCATGGAACAACATTACTGAAACAGCTCAAGTTATTTGTGTTCGTGCAAGTTCTCTTCTTACTAGCTAGAGGAATGCTCATACTATTCGGCATCATATCCCTCATAATCCTGACACCCCGAGTGACTTAAAGTGGATTAAACCAAGTCCCGGCAGGTTTACTTGTAATGTTGTTGCGTCCTTCTCTCAAGCTCGGAATCAAGTCGGTATTGGTGTTTGCATTTGACATAATGAAGGTCGAATTGTTTTAGCCAAGACTGAAAGGATGACTTCGCTCCTTGATGTGGATTTGAGTGAGGCTTTGGGTTTATTATTAGCAATGTACTGCGTTCGCGATCTGCAACTGGGTATTGTAGACTTTGAGCTTGACTCCAAAACTATGGTAGACAGTCTTTATGGTAGTAAAAGTGGTGTCTCTAATTTTAGCGCAGTAATTAATGACTGTAGACGTTTGTTAGCTTCTGATTTAGTAACCTCTGATGTTAGGTTTATTCAGAGACAAGCCAATGAAGTCACTCATAGTTTTGCTAGAGTGGCTTTGCGTCATGCTAGTTTCCATATTTATATTAGGATTCCATCTAGTATCTCTACTATTATTATGATAATTTCTTCTTGAAAGAAAAAAAAAAGCAATGTGATCATTTTTTTTTTTTTTGTTAAATTTTATTTTTTTTTCT
>Ga0228710_1003526_pt1 | contig 24856 bp, 12 predicted proteins | sample MedpolnodulmetaG_FD_177995 | JGI IMG/M metagenome (GOLD analysis project Ga0228710, IMG submission 177995) | Root nodule microbial communities from Medicago polymorpha collected in Santa Monica, California, United States - pink nodules | ecosystem: Host-associated > Plants > Roots > Nodule...
GACTTTCACTTAATCGCCACAAATCAGATGAGAACCCCAAACCATTCAATTCCATCGTCGCCAGATCCACTTTGATACAGGTTCACCGCCACCATAGTCAAATCCACCTTGTTTATCTCTTCTGATACGCGATGCCTAAAAAATAAAAACTACCCATGGTTCACAAATCACAATCACATCAATCTTTGTCTTCTAATCCCCACCTGTTTGTGTAATTGGTGTGTATTCCTCCTCCTTTTTCAATTCCCTGTACTGTATTTCTTTTGTTGAATGTCCCAAATCTTAATTTGTCTCCAATTTTCAATTCAATTTTTCCAGAAAAGGGTTTATTTCACAACTAATTTCTTTTGTTATGTTATAGTGTCCTTCACGCCCCCTGCTTGCCTATTTCAACTTCTTTTATTTCAATTTACATGTTGAATATGGTTTCATTCTGTAAATGATTTCAATAATTTATTTATATATCACAGTGAATTATTTATTATCTATGGAATTATTGTTACAAGTGCTAAACTTTGGTCAATGTTATATGTTAAACTTGAAATTTCAGCAATAGAGAATGAAAAAATCTAATGTGATTGAGATTGAGGATTGAGGATGATTTAGAACGTGGAGAAGGAGAGAGGGGCAACGAGTCCACTCCTGATTGTAGTGTTGGAAAGGAGGCATCAAAAGGTATGAATATTTTATGTCACTAAACCAATATTTGATAGGCATTTGAGCTTAATATTTACTCTTGGAAGATGTTTATGTATATTTCTAGTGATTTTATACGGATGCTTTTAATCTATGAAACACATACTTACATGGACACGTCGGCACCTATAATAATTTGAAAAATTAACATAATTCAATGTAATCCTATGTGTTAGTGTTGTGTTGGTATTGGACAAGATGCATATCCGACATCGGGACACGCCTTATCCGATAAGTGTACGTGTTTCATAACTTGTTATTCTATTAGTTGGTTCTTCTACTCTCCATTCTCTGATTTTTTTTTTCTTTGTAGGTTGAGCATGTTGTACTAAATGGATATATGAGACAAAACAAACACAAGTTGCAGATGGGATGGGTATCTCTCTGAACTTTTTATATACATTTATTGCTTTCTTACATATGTATTAATTTATTAATTAACATGTTTTCTAAATGGTTAATTATGAATTTAAAATATAGTTTTATTCATTTATACTTTTTCATGATTCCGGAGTGATATATAATAGTTCTATATAATAAAACGTAGTTCTATAAATACAATATGGAATCCAATTCTTTGTGCCTTGTTATTTGGGATGAAAGAACATGGCTTTTTAACTGTAGTGTGAATCATGTTATGATATGAATACATGGGTTCTACTCCCTCCGGTCTCATATATATAAGTTTATGACTGGTTGACTTTTATATTATTTGTCTTATATAAGGCCTAATTGGTTGCTGCTACGAATTAATGAATTAATGAGTATAGTCTACTACAACTCTACAAGTAGTATTAATATACTCTTGTTTGTTATCTTGGAAATGAAATAGGAGAATAAAAATGCCATTGCATTAAACTTTGGGATTGAGACTGATGACTTTGTTTTACTTTGCATTTACTTTGGGATAGACTTTGATAGCTCATCTTGGGAATTATTGTTTTCTTTATAATATTGATTGTTCTTCATGTTTGTTCATTAGTTTGGTGGAACTCATTAGTGTTGTATTGCATTCATTTTGTTTTAGATCAAAACTGTGTTTACAAAGCTTATTTTACAACTTGAGATCTATCCGTAAAATATAAATTGTATTAGCTAGTTGTACTATAAATACACCATTGTACTCTTGTACCAATCTGAATAAAATATACAAGTCTATCCTATAAAGCACGGACACTGGACACGACACAGACACTGACACGCCGACACAACTAATAATTTAAAAAAATCACATAATTTAGTGTAATTGCAAGTGTCAGTGTCGTGACACGTGTCCGACACCGCGACATGTCTAATCCAAGAAGTGTCCATGCTTCATAGAGTCTATCTCAACTCTGATTCTCTAGATTTCCCTATTTCTCCTTCACTTTCCCTTAGATTTTATGCATCTCAATTTCTGGTAGTTTACATGTATGTAAAATATTTTATTGTAGGGATTTCAAATGGGTATGACTCTCCCTCAATTCCTGCTGAATTTTGATAGAGCATCTGGTGGGATACTTTTGCTTTGGATTGTTGATGTGTGTATTCTCTTAACTATGTCATATCTAACATTTTCCACTTACTCTTGCTTCATGAAGCCTTCTTTGGCCGCTCAGTACATTCCATGTGTAATTGTTTTTTGCAAGTTTTTGATTAGTCATGGATGATTTCACGAAATCTGTTGAATACATGGAAATTCCAGTTCCATGGACCGATGATGAACTTCTTCAGTTGCTTTTCATGTTATAATATTGGCAGGTTAATCATCAATTTTGTAGCCTTCAATGAAATCTTTGTTTTAAAATCTTTTGACATTATATTTGACTTGAGAATTGTGGTTCCGCATTATTTCCTCCCTAATTGCTCATCCAAGTTGACTTTAACCTTTTTAACTGTGATTTTATTAATTTTTATCTTATCAATTTTCATTGGTTTATCTCGATTTGTTTCCTATTCTCCTTTGACCATATTGTTGTCTTTATGTTATCTCCCCTAATTTTCTATTATTGACAGGTTAATCATCAATTTTGTAGCCTTCAATGAAGCTGGACAACTTGATAAAACAATATATATATAGAAAGAGAGAAATAAATAAATCAGGTTTTCCTCTTTCTCTTTGTTTTTATCGGTAAAAGTTTCTTAAGATATTGAAAAGTAAAAATCGTATGTGGTCAAAGCCCGTTTAAATTGGCTAATTTTTAAGCTTATGAAAAATAGCTTATACAAATAAATAAGCTTTCTACATTGATTCATAAATTCTCGCTAACGAAAATTGTATCTTCATAAACTGTTTTTTCATAAATTCACTTGAAAAGCTTATGAATAATAATAAAAAGTTTATTTATTTACATAAGTTGTTCTGCATAAACTCAAAAATAAGTCAATCCAAACGGCTCCAAATCTACAAAGACTCTCAAAAAAAATTTGCTCATAACAAGTAATGCATATTGTACCTCTGTTGACTAGTTATTTTGTTTCCTACTAGCTTATTGGTTATTTCACGTGTAAGGTTCTTTGCTTCTGATTGAGCTTTGATGTCATTTACCATGTTTGGAATTTTTATAGTGCAAGGGGATTTTTGTACTCATTACTTATTGAACATGTTAATTTTATTTTGTAGATGAATAATGATGATATTGATGAAGAATTCAAGCTTCGGAAGCAGAATATGAAGAGATACAAATGTCGATGCAATTAAGTTTTTTTCCTAATAGATGTTGATGATCATTTTTAAAGATGTAATTTTTAAAAATGATGATTGGCATTATATCTTAGGCCTTAGGATTAAAATGATTGACAAGAATTTGGTTTTATGTAACATTTTAATTTAGGATTATATATCAATTTTATAATTTTTGTATGAATAATATTTTACTAAAGTTACAGTTCCTCAAATTCGAATAACAATGATTTATAATGACTTTTATTAGTATTAATTTTAAAAAAATTTATCTTTCACAAAAATGAAAAATCATTGAGGTAGTTATGAAGAGCCATAAGAAATAGGTCTTTGAGAATGGTTTACATAACAACAACGGCTAAAGGTTGTTGAGATTACTCTTAGAAAAGCGTTCTCCAAAATTAACTATTTGCTACGGCTTTGATCTTTGTAACGACAAAAAAGCGTTGCTATTTTAGCAGTAGAAAGCCGTTCTCTTATGGTGTCTAATACCTTTTTCATACGCTGTTACCGCATGTGAATAAAAGCGTTGTGTAATGATAAGACAACGCCTCGGTTTGCCACGAACGAAAAACCGTCTTGATAGCTTACAACAACGATTTTTTTGCATTTTTCAACGGTGTTTTGGCATTGTGGTAGATCAAAAATGTTGTAGTGAAAATACTTAATGCGATGTCTGGTCGGGTTATTTGATGCATTTACTATTTTGATAGTTGTTTTTTTTACAAGGGGATGTTTGTATATGTTAGTTATTGAACACTTTACTTTTATTTTGTAGATGAATAATAATGATTTCGATGAAGAATTTGAAGATTTGGAAGAACAATATGGAGAGATACATTTGAAGTTTGTTATTTTAAAGATGTTGATGGTCTTCATGAAGATGTTATTTTGATTGTGATAAAAAATGATGTTAAGTTATACATTAAAGATCCAAACATTTTATTTTGAACAATGTAATTTTGTTATATAATTTTTTAATTTAAGGTATTACTTATAAAATATTGTATGAAGATTATTTTTCTATTAAGTCAAATTATCATGATTAAAAGGTTTAAAAATAAAATGCTTCACACCACATTTTTAAGATTAACTAAAATAATTGGTTGATAAATCATTAATAAGAACGTTGAAAAGGCATTGTGGTAGCTTAAGAAGGTAGCTTATAAAAGTACGTCTATAAGAACAGTTTTCTTAACCTCCACAGTCTGCAGCTATTCTGATAGCCCAAAAATAACTGTTCTTCAATTGTGAGATATAGCTACGGTTTTGATGGGCAACAACCAAAAACGTTGCATTAAAAAATTTTAAAACCGTTCTGCAAATCCTTTTTAACCTACGGTTTTCTTTTGGCCGTTGCCGTTTGTGACGAAAACCATACCGAAAAGCAAGCACAACGCCTCAGTTTGCCACGCCCACAAAACCGTTCTTGTACCCAAACACAACGATTTTTTAGCATTTCAGCACAGTTTTTTGGCGTAGTTATAGGACCAAAATGTTGTAGTGCCATCAGCATTTTTAGTCCCTATAAATTTTTTCCATCAACATTTTTGGTCCCTAAAATGCTTAAGGAAAATGTCACAAAGACTAAAAAGTGTGATTTTATTTTGTAGGGACTAAAAACAAAACTGTGAATATTTATAGTGATTAAAAACTTAATTAACCCTATAACATTTAACTAAAATGTGTTTATATACCTACTAAAAATTAAATTTTTGAGACTTTGGAGAGGCCATGACTCTTCACAGTCCTTGCCTAGCTTCGCCTCTAGGTGATAATATCTCCAAAGAAGGAGATGCTTGTGAATTTCTTGTTCAACCCACAAGATGGAAGATCGACATTTAGGTCAATGTATGTTATGGTCTGCAATGGTAGGAGGGAAAGATGCATGTGCGGACTTAACTGGAGTTTCACCAGTTGTGGGATTGGGGACCAGGGCTTTTACGATGGGACAGACAACCCTCAAAGTTGCGTCAAGTAAAGTGGCTAAATATGAGAAAACATGTTCTGACAACGACATGCTTTTATATCATTTGTGTTTGACACTTTTGGCTTCCTAAAACTAGAGGTTGCTGACCTTTTATATAGAGTTCAAAAGGTATCATGTTATATCTCTTAGGTCCATGAACATAATGTTTATGAAAATCCGGCTTTTTATTGATCACACAAATAATATTTCTACGTTGTTTTGTCTTCATAACATTGATGATTTAGAGAGTATTTTAAATTATGATAGATATTTTAGAGTGGTTGAGAGTTGATAATTACATCGATATGAGATTTCAAATAAAAAACATAGGATATATGAGTTTTTTTTTTGAAGGATAAGATATATGAGTTGGAAAATAAGTAATTTTATTTTTTATAGACAAATGTTACTTGTTTGTATATTGTCATTGTAGGGAAACTGGTAGCATTGGACTACACTTTCCGAGACAATAACTAAAATTATGATATATTTTTTTTGGTAACAAAAATTATGATATTGATGTCAATAAACAATAAGTAAAAGACAAATTACATTCGTATTCCTTTATTTTATTTATTTGTAATACTTTAGTACTTTATCTTTTATTTTTCACGTTTAGGTCATTTATCTCTCATAAAAGCACATATAAATCCTCTTTCCTATATATTTCTATTAAAAATAAAAAAGATCAAGATATAAGATGAACATGTTCATCATCTTCGCCTTTTTCGTTTGAATCTTCATCGTCTTCCTTCAATCAAAAAAATTTCTACATAAATCTATCTCAAATATCATATTTATGTTATGTTTGCCTAATTAAAATCATAATATTTGATATCAATAAAAAAAATAAACTCTTACTTGACCAAAATAAATAAATAAATAAACTCTTACTCAAACGAACGACCGCAGCCACAAGCTATAACCTATAACCATGTTATCAGCCACAAATTTAATAAAGGGAGTGATATTTCTACAACCAATTTTGTATAACTCTTGTGACGCCTACTTTCATCCTTTTTGAACAAAAATAATGAAAAGAGAAAGAAGAAGAAGAAAGAGAATAAAATCACATGTAAGTATGAGAGAGATGGTTGTTTCAATAGTTGTCAAAAAGTAGATGTATAAATATGATTTCTCTTTAATGAAACATGTAAAATGTTAAAAAAATTTAAAAAAAAAAATGTAAAATGTTAAACTTGTATAACACAATAGAAAAGAAGTGAAATAAAAAGAAAACTTCCCTTAAGCTCAAATAGTTGCAACTTGCATCCTTTAATTGACTTTTCTTTGCTACCAATCTATGAGATTAAGCTAAAGCAGCCACAGGGCAACTCTCCTTTGGCAAGTTATTGGCATTGAACTCTTTTACTTGCCAGGAGAGAGACGCCCTATTGTTGATTTGCTTATCGATGGACTTTTCATTTTGAATTGGCATTAGTTTGTGTGAGACTTTAGAAACTTTTATAGCAAAGGACATGGAATCATAAACCAGTGAAGCATTGGCATATGCTTGAGGGTTATGCCATGGATATCCAAAAACAGTTGTTTTCTTTGGCACATTTTTGAAATATGCTCATTAATTGGTTTATTCCTAATAGCCAAGGATCACAACTCAGTAAGCATTTTTGGTCCATTCTCCAATTTCAGATTCTTTAGTACTTTAAAGAAGTGGAAAACAGAAGCTGTGCACAAAATCAGAGTATTTTATTTTTTTTATCATATCTAATATAAAGAGAATATATATATCTCTGAAACAACGACTTCATTCTTACAAAATGTTTTTTTAAGAAGCTAATTAGTCCATCTAAATTAACTTCAAAGAGAATCGAATTTAAAATCTTGAAGAGAAACACACCCTTATGTTCCAAGCCAATACCACGAGGTTAACCTAAGTGGGTTAATTTAAGAAGAAACATTGATAATACAGTTGAAGTTTAGCACACTAAATGAGGTGAACCGTGAGAAGAAAATTTAATCCTTCTAATTTGAAACAGAGACACACAAATGGGGCGATTTACTCTTGTGTCAAATGGGGCGATTTATTCTTGTGTCAATTGGGACGATATCTGGATCATGGTCTAGTTGCATTTCATGCATCATTTGCATAAAGTTTATATTTTTATTTATTTATTTGTATTGAGCTTTTGACTTTTATGTGGTGAGCGTTTTATTATTCTTCTTATTCTGTGCCTTTATGCCTTTATGATTGTATTTTTGTGGTTTAGGAATACTGAACCCTTACAACCAACATTTTAGGTATTGATGAATTTGAAGATTTGAAGCAAGAATGATGTTTAGCTTGTACGCGTGCGGGGAAATAAATTTGGGTTTTTCTTAAATTGTAATTTAAATTAATTCTTGAAGTTTATTATTTTTAGAGAAATTTATTCAGTGTAATTAAAGAAGTTAACATTCTTAAAAGGAAATAAAGCTCAAATTTGTGTTGGAGGTTGTGGAATGGTGGAAACATCATCTCACTTAATTTTACATTGTAATTTATTTGACTCTGTTTGGAATCATATTCTGCAGTGGATAGGTGTATATGCGGTTATGCTTGTTTCTGTTGTTGATCATTTTGTTCAGTTTAGTTACTTTGGTGGTGCTGCTAAATTGAGGCGATCGATTTTACAGGTTATCTGGTTTGCAACAGCGTGGGAAATATGGAAGGAAAGAAATGAAAGAATTTTTAATGCTCATGAAAGCTCAATTATGCAGGTGGTGGACAAAATTAAGTCGGTAACCTTTAGGTGGTTGAAGGTGAAATTCACATCACTTCCCTTCAATTACTATGGTTGGTGGCTCAGTCCGTTTACTATTCTAGGCATAGACTAATTTATGTTTTTCTTTCTTGTTTTCATTGGTTAGGTTCAGGCTGTTGCCTTGTAAATTTTGTAAATATTTTTGATACCCTGTTTTCGGGTTATGGTGTTTCCTCCTTCACACATCTTGTGCTAGGAGGGCCTTTTGTCGTGGTAATATAATTCATTTTAGCCTCTTCAAAAAAAAGGAAATAAAAATAAACTCATATTTTATAAAGTATTATTTGCCTTGAGTTTCCATCAATTATTTTGTTTTGATTTATCTAAAATTTATATAAATATACTTTATTCATTGAAACTATTTAATGATTAGTGTTACCCTAAACATTTTGTTTTTGTGATTGAAAAACCCACTCAAGTTTGTCAAAAGAGAAGGAAGCATAGTTTAGTATGCTTATAGTATGCTTATAGTATCAAATTTAATTTGGATTCTTTGTGTCTTTTGTACTTTCTAAATGATACCAATTATAACATTATTACTTATCATGTGCAATTTCTTTCACACATATATATAGTGTCGTTTAAGTATTATACACAGTTGTCAATATACATAACGCTTTTACTTAACTAACATTGTTAATTATTAGTATGTTATCCACCATGATGTAAAGTGGAATAAAACGCTTTAGGAGCTGTGTACATAGTATTATAGAGTAAAATTGATAATAATAATAGCGTAAATTACTTTATACAAAATAATAGCTAGTAATTTAAGTAAGAGTACATGACATGAAATGGTGTTGACTTTTACCTTGTGACATTCGATGTGGTCACTCAACAACTTCTTGAAATAGAGCATACTGGGATTCTATTTCAAAAAGCTGAACATGAAAAATAAAAAAGAAAGAATCTTAATGGAAAATCTTATTTCAAGACTATATATGATATTCAGCTCCTTCAAGCATATGCCATTATTCTGAAAAAAAGTGGAAGTAGTAGCTTTTAAGAAAAGTATATCCAAAGCATAAAACCCTCGAGAATTAGCCTATATAACTTGTTGAGAGTGTCATTCGATACTTGGCAAACTAAACACATTAGAGAGAAAATGAGTGGGAGATTGATTGTTATATTTTAGTAAGCAAATCAGTCATAGGGCATGTCTCTATTGGCAAGTGATATGGCTAGAAATCCACTTGCCAAAGGAGAGCTGCCCTGTGAGTGTTTAGCTTAAACATTTGTTACATTTTTCCTTGTCATGTATTGGAACAGTTTAAGGAGGTACTTTACACTTATAGCTTATATATATCTTTCCATGTCATTCATTGCAAGGAGCTTCTCAACTTCAAATAAAGGCATGATTTTGTTAGGATGGCTTTTTTGATATGTATGCGGGCGGTTGTATCTGTGAAGAAGGAGGTGTCCATGAAGTTATGGATGTCTTTTTTCTCACAAGAAGGAAGATCGACACTTAAGCCAACATATGTTCTAGTGTATGGGTGGGTAATGAGGGTATCATGCATGCATGTGTGAACTTGACTGAGGTCTCCCAGGGTGACTGAACCCTCTTCAAGGTTGCCACACACTTAATACGTAGTTTGGCAATTCATAAAGTCTTAGTTTTTTTTAATGGAAAATATTTGCACGTTAATTGTTATGCTAGTTTTTTCTTCTTTCTAGGACTTGAACCATGAACCTCTATCTCTTTAACCCTTAGCTCAAACTAGTTGAGCTACCAAATACTAGAGAGATATACATTTCAAATTTATAATTTGTGCATTGTAAATGCACCTTAAAACTCACACTATATCATTTTTAAAACTCATCAGCATGCCATCTTCAAACACAGTACCTTAGTAGTCTCATGACTCATCATCTTATAGGTAAGCGTTATATAACAAAAAGTAGTACTAGTGTTAATTGTGAGAGTAAGTGATCTTTGAATAGTTTCTTGTACTACAAGCTATTGTTAGAAAAGTACAGCTGGTTAACTACTTGTTAGTTAGCTATGTTGTTAGTTAGATAAGCTTGTAGGTGAATAACTAACTCTAAATTCAGTTGTATAAGGAGGATCTCTTCCATTCAACTAAAGGAAGGAAGTTGAACCAAAGGGAAGGTTGGTGGTGAACAAATTCTAGGTATTGCTCTAAAGAAAGATTCAAGACTTCATTTTGTCCATCCATTTTAGGATGGTAGAAAGTACTCATTCTCAACTTGAACAGTTTGCGCCAAATACTATTGATGAAAGCATGATCCATGTCTGAGACTAATCTTCTAGGTAACATTACCATGATGGAGGAATACAGGGGAAGTCAATAAAAAGATCTTCCCATATGGAATAATTAACTAGCAAAGTGATTGATATCTGGCAAGTGTACCAAAACTCATCAAGCAATAAAAAAGTTTGTATTCACAGTTATGCGATTAATTAGAACACTTAACAATTATGTATGTTAGTGATTAGGACTTTGGATTTTTGCATAAACTTGGGATTTATGGAATTAAAATAAATTGAATTAAACAAGGATGGTAAAAAGTGATTAGGACTTTCGAATTTCTTAGGTAAATTAATGTTATTGAAAGTTTGAAAGAATATGCTAATTTGTTTATCACATTAAGATAATGTAATAAGTCTAAAGCGATTATGTAATGAACATTTATCCAAGATCCAGTTACAATAACTAAGATTAACAAACAATTGTTTCCTAGTTCATTTCATAAATGACCAAAATATGAAAAGCATTGCACATAAGGATAACTGGATAATTCTAAATGTCAATTGCATAAATAGGTACTCAATATGGTTTAAGTAGATCTTAAAGAGCATAATATACAATCGTAATCCTTCATGAAAAAAATAAACATTGAAAACAAAATAAACGCCAAGAAATAAAATCGAATAATCTTTGTTTTCTTCCTCCATCATGACATGGCCTATTTTCTTTCTTTTCAGTTGATAGACGAAATGACAAATAACCATTAAAACTCACACACACAAATGGTCGCCGGAGGGTTTGGGATTCAAACCTCGATCATATGCCATCTGACCTTCACACACACAAGTGGAGGCCGGAGGGTTCACGGTTCGAACATATGTTTACCGGTGTTTTTGGTAAACAATCATTAGTCATAGATTAATTGCTTCCAAGATCAAACTATAAATCCTAGGACATACTTGTGCAACTATTTCTCAGAAAAGTTTGAATGTTCATCATGTTAAATACTAATAAGATGAATATACTTGTCTCCTTCGACAAAGTTGAAAAGGTTTTCATAATTAAAAGAAATAAAACTTCAGAAATGAAAGCAAACAACTTTAAAGAAAAGCATTCTTATTGAATAAATGAAGATTGGTACATCAAATCATACATACATTCTCTTGTTACTCTTTTCTCTCTGTAACTTGGATACTTTTAGCGTAAAGGATTCCGTATTTTAATTTGTGACCCCTATTTTCTATACAAAACTACTATATATACTAAGTAATAAGTAACTGAAAATAACAGTCACAGGTAAAAGATCTTCGACATGTGTCTTGATATGTTTTTAGATTCTTTGATAACTTCCCACGTGTCTTTGACCTTTTGATGTTGCCTCTTCAAAAGAAATTTGAATTTCTTATAGTCGAAGCTGAGTGGCTTTGTAATATTTAATATGCCAAGTCTATTTACAATTTCTTCTAGTCCTCGCAAAAGATTTACAATTTTATCATCTATTTGTTAGGCTCCAAGGAACCTCAAAGTTCTGTTGAAGATTCTAGCCACCACTTGTGAATCACTCTCAATCCAAACTTTTATCCAGAGCTTTCTCAATAGCTAACATGATAACATGTAGCTCAACAATGAGAGCAGAAACAATTTTAATCAACTGAACTAAGCCTGCTAGGAAACCACCTAGATGATCCCTGCAAACTAAGGCTATGGCAGCCGAAGGAGGTTTGCCAATAGCAGAGCCATCCACATTGATTTATTTTTGTAATTTCAAATATTAGAGTGATCATATCTTTCAAATCCTTTATTTCTTTATGTTAGGTAATTGTGTCTAATTTCTAATTGAGTACTTAGCATTACTGTCAATGTCTTTACTCAAAACCCTCACAACTCCCTAATGTATTATCTAAGTTCGTAATCATCAAAGATTTTATAAACGTTAATTTCTAAAATCACAATTGAATAATATAATATGTCTAAAGTTTTATTGATTGAACAATTATATTAGACCGAGTTTAAAAGTTGTGGCTGGTAATTACTAAATATATACTTGAAATCAATTCATATATTCTTCAACATATAAAAACATTAAGCACAGCTATAACTGAATATTACTAGTTTTATAATTGCATTGAAAATTTACATAGTTCAAGTAGTTTGAAATAAATTTATCTGAGACCTAATTAGTAGAAAATTAGCTACTCATGATATAGAAAATGATTAATAGTGTTTTACTCCCTGTAATATAGGCAATTTCCAGTTTACCCCTGTAAATTTTGTTTTTTAGGTTTCATCCTTAATTATAAAATAAAGATTCTTCAGAATTAGACTCTAACTCATCTGACTGATCAGATTTGCAGATGTGGCGCTGACGTGGATATTTAATTTTTTTTTATGTTTTCTTATTTGGCCACGCGTGTAATTGTCTGATGGGGGATAAACTGAAAATGAGAGGTAAAACGCTATTAACCCTATAAAAAAAAACAACTAAGACAAGATATTAAACAGGAACAAATTTCGACACCACCGATGTCACCCCGTATTGTCTTTAATTTAATACCCTTTAAAATTACATTTTCATCAAAATCCTTTAGAAATTATTTTTATTACTTTAATTTTAATACCCTTTTGCCTATTAATCCCCTATGTCCTCGTGAGATTAGCTTAGTTGATAGGCACTATGCATAATGTATGCAAAGTCCGGGGTACGAACCCCGTCACCAAAAAAAATTAAAAATATTATCATCCCCTATGATCTATCTATAATCCATTTGTATTTGGCATTTGTATCCGTCCAATTTGAGGCTGTTATAGATTGTGTCACTAAAATATATGTAAACTTGTATGAATTAACAAGATGGAATAAGGCAATGAAAACAGTTGTTTTCTTTGGCACATTTTTGAAAGAAGGGGAAAACAGAAGCTGTGAATAAAATAATATTTTTTTACAATATCTAAAGAGAGAATCTATATTGCTTTCAAAGAATGACTTCATTCTTCTAATACAGTTGAAACATAGCACACTAAATGAGGCATACAGTGAAGTGGAAATTTGATTCTTCCAATTTGAATCTATATTGCTTAGTGTGCTTAAAGTATTAGAACTTTTTAATTACAATATCGGTATCAAGTTTTGATTCATTGTGTCTCCTGTACTTTCTAAAAAAAGAATCTTAATGTAAGAAAAAATGTCAAGACTATATATGATATGTAGCTCCTTCAAGCATATGCCATTGTTCTGAAAAAAGGGGAGGTAGTAGCATTCAAGAGAAGTATATCCAAAGCATAAAACCCTCGAGAATTAGCCTATATAACTTATTGGGAGTGTCATTTGATACTTGGCAAACTAGACACATTAGAGAGAACAAGAGTGGGATATGGATTGCTATATTTTAGTAAGCAAATCAATCATAGGGCATGTCTCTATTGGCAGGTGATATTTCATTTGACTTAGAGGCTCTAGAAATTCACTTGCCAAAGGAGAGATGCCTTGTGAGTGTTTAGTTTAAACATTTGTTACATTTTTAGACTTTTGTAGTCATTTTTCATTTGTTTGTCTGTCAAGTATGGCCCATATATAGTCATTTATCATGTTCTAGCCCCGCAGTACGGTTCAAAGGTATTGGTTTAATTTAACTTATATATATATATATATATATATATATATATATATATATATATATATAGTTTTGAAAGAGTATGATAAGACTGTTCTTTATTTGACAAATAGTTGGGATGTTTTAAACCTTCCCATGTTAAATGTCACCTCTTCCAATTGTGTGCTTCGTGGGAATCTAAAATTTACCCTTCCATCCCCAAGGCGAGACATGCCACACCTATTGAGTGAAATTACTTCAATTTTCAAACAAATAAAGCAATTCAACCATAGTGTTTCGGTACACCATAAAAGTCTCACCTTAGTTGAGAATCGAGGTCAATGACAATTTATATACATAATCCACATGCAACCCAACAATTAATGCACCTTTCATAAATGACAAAATTGTGAATGATTTATATTACATGATAATAATAATAATAATAATAATAAATAAGATAGCTTAGACAATAAGTAATCTAGTATACCTTAGCTTTAGTTCTTATATGCTGATGCCAATCTATTGTAAGTTATTGTACAAGCTCAGCTAGCTATAAATAACTGCGTAACAACTGATTCTACATAAAATAATACACTATTTTCACTCTTCATATTATGGTATCAAATTTTCCCTCAAGGAAAAGTTTGTTACAATCCTTACCATTTTCCGTTGTGCTTCTCCGATGAAGATCTCGTCGAGTCTTCATCTTCTTCATTGAATCTTTGTATTTTCGATTGCATTTCTTTATCGTTTCTTGTGTCTTGCGAAGATTTTGTGGATTTTTCCTTCGTTTTTGAGATTCATTCTCACTCTGTTTCCTTTTCTGGACTTCGTTTGTGATTCTATCACACGTTTTCCATTCGTGTTTGTTGCGCATCTTCATCTCTTTCACCTTTTCCGATAATCATGGTTCGTAATACTACAATTCAACATCAAAATTCAGATTCTGCTTATTTTGAGTATCCTAGTGAAGGACCTAATTCGGTTGTTGTTTCTCCTAAATTCAATGGTTCAAACTACCTCGCATGGAGTCGCTCTATGCAACGTGCTTTGGGTGCTAAAAATAAGCTTTCTTTCATCAATGGATCCATACCTATGTCGGATCATGAAGATCTCAATCACGATGCTTGGGAAAGGTGTAATCATCTAGTTCATTCTTGGATAATTAACTCAATTTCCGACTCTATTGCTCAGACAATAGTGTTTCACGATAATGCTTTGGATGTTTGGGAAGATCTCAAAGAATGCTTCTCCAAAGTTGATAGAATTCGCAATGCAAATTTACGTTCTTCCATCAAAATTTCACCAAGACCAAGCAAATTCAAAACAGAAACGTATGAAAAAGATATAAGAACGCAAAACAAGGAATGCTGTCAAAGAGCATTTCGCTTGAGCGAAGGATTTTTCGCTTAAGCGAATTACTTCCGGTAGCTGTTCGCTTACAGCTAGCTTCCGGCTCGCTTAAGCGAACAGTCATCAGTTTTGCACAATTTTTCGCGGGTTTAAACCATTTTTCACCCCAAAACCCTATTTTTGATCCCCTAACATCCCAATTCGTTTCCAAAAGTTGTTTACAGGTCCATATACTCAAAAGGGCTTTCAAAAACACATCAAACATGAAATCAAATACCGTTTCAACATAATTCATCAAATCAAACCATTTTTATAAAAACCTTCAACAACAACTCAATTCATACTACAAATCCGAAATTATGAACACCCAAGGTACAAATCATCAACAACAACATCTCATAACAACAACAACATCGATTAAACATGAATTCATCAACAATCCAACAACAACAACGTCATTCTTCATCAATTTTGAGCAAAACACAAAGTATAACCATATATACATTTCAAGCATGCAAATTCAACATCATTAACATAACTATCATCTCACATACTTAAACATTGCATCAAACATAAGCACGAATTTCACCAATTAATTCACAATAACCATTTTTCACAAATAAGCACTTTTGCAAAGAATTAGAGAATAGATTACAAACTAAGAGATTATGAATGAAATCTAACCCCCTAACCTCAATTAGCAATAATCCTAACAAAAGCTTCAATTTAGTTCCTAGAATATCTATCACCTCTTGGTTCTACAAGCTTCTTTCTTCAAACCCTTTTTCTCCTTCTCTTGGACTCTCTCTCTCTCTTCCTCTCTCAAAATTCTATGAAATGAACAAATGATACTAGGTGACCTAATTTTTCCAATGACTAAGGTTTAAATAGGCTCACCACTATTGGGCTTAACCTTTAAAAGTCCTAATGGGCTCAACACACTTGTTAACTAACCCGCAAGGTATTTATTCGTCGACGGTTAAAGTTATCGAATACTTACCGGCTCCTAACTAATTACCACACTAGTAACTTAGTAAAATAATGGTTCTCACTTAAACACTAGAAATAATTCTCACCGCAAAATTACTAATTTACCTTCGTTTACAAATTGACCAAAATACCCCTTTAGCACTAAAACCCACTAAAATACACACATAAGCAATTAATCACATATACACATAGAAAAACATATACAATTAAATAATAAAAATAAATCTAGCAAAAATTGGGCTGTTACATAATGTACTTAGGAACAATGTAAATACATTTATATATTTTATTTTCTTGTCATTTATGTTATTGAGGCATTAGAATGTACCTAGGAACAATGTAAATACATAAATGAGAATCTTACACGGACACACACATTTATTTATTCTGCTTTATGTCAAGACCTAAACCAAGAACAAATCAATCAAGGACAAACCAAGGACAAAATTAAAATCAAACAACTAGTAATTTAGCAAAATCCAAGGAAAAGGGACTTATTTTGGATCCAACATCGTAGTAAAATCCCTCACGCTATATTTTAATCTCTCACGCTTTATTTTATTCCGTCACGCTTAGACTTTTTAGACTTTAATTAGCTCACTTTAGTTAGAATAATTAAAACCACAAAAATATTTAAGTATGCAAAACCCAAAAAAAATCTTTTATTAACAAACCTTGGACTTTAACCCAAGTGACTCCTCTTACCTTTTTATTCAATCAAATTTAACCATATTTAGACTTGGTCTTTCTTCAATTAAAATCAATCATCTTCATATTTTATTCTTCTATGCCATTTAGGCTTCCTATCCCCTCAAAATCTTTTTTCCAAACTTTAAAATCAATCTAACCGATCACTCGGCTTTTTAAACCGAACTACATGATTTTGATCCCATTTGGGTATGTAGGAAAAATACTTTGTCTTTCCAAATCAATAAAAATAACAAAAATATTTTCCTTCTTTATTTTCACACTTAGACTTTTTAGGCCATTTTACAAGCATAATAATTTAGCACAAGATAAATAAAAACAAGAGGTTCCTATGGAATACCATAGACGTTTAGGGTGCTAATACCTTCCCTTTGCGTAACCAACCCCCGGACCTCTGATCTCTTAAAAATAGGTTTTTTTTTTCTTTCTAGCTTCTCCCATTTCCCTTGGAAAAATAAAAGATCGGTGGTGAGTCCTAAATTTATGAGTCAACGCTAACCAATAGCTTGATATCCGAAAATCACCGCGACAATTCTCTTTTCACAAAGCAAATTGATTCATCCTTCACCATTCTATTAGTGTATGTTGATGACATTATATTAACTGGAAATTCTTTATCTAAATTCCAACATATCAAATCCATATTGCATTCTTCATTCAAGATCAAGGATTTTGGTCAATTGAAGATATTTCTTTGTCTTGAAGTTGCTCATTCTCAACCATCTACTCCAAGCCTATTTCCACACCATCTGATTCTACACTGAAGCTTCCCAATGATTCTTCTCCTCCCTATGAAGACATTGTTTCTTACAGAAGATTGGTTAGTAGACTACTTTACCTTAATACCACTAGACTAGGCATTACATTCATCATACAACAACTGAGCCAATTTCTTTCTAAACCAACACAAACTCATCACAAACTGATCTAATTTCTTTCTAAACCAACACAAACTCATCACACTGGCAAAGGTTTAGTTTTAGGGTTTATGTAAATTTTGATTATTATTTTTAGTAGATAAAATGTTTACATGTTTATGTTATAAATCCTTTTAGACTAGATTTAAGTTGATTAAATGTTTAGATGTTTACATGTTTATATTTTAGTTTTTAGTTTTCGGGTTTATGTATATTTTGCACTACAAGTGTTTGATGAAATATTTGAATGCGTTTTTCATTGATTGTATTTAATTTCCTATGGTGTAGATTTGAACCAATGGACATTTATCCAGTAGAACCGAACACGATGTTAGTTGTAGTCTGCTTCAACGGTGGAAAGCGCAATTTGTTCAGGGTTCAGGTCGATGTCACATTAGTAGATCTGAAGGATCAACTAAATCAAATCAACCAACGACTCAGCCATAGAGGCACAAGGAAGGTTGACGGTGTTCGGTATCGACGTCCATTAATCGACTCAGCCGGAATATTGCAGTTCAGGAAGATGATGCTCACGAACGACGACAACATGAGGAGCATATTCTCGATTTTTGGTCAGCACATCATATTCTCGACGATCAATTTTGAAGTTTCGGCTAGATGAAGATGTTTAGGTTATATTAAATTGTATTATTATGTTGTGTCGTTATTTTGTAGGAATTAAGTTTAATTCATGGTAGTTTGTTGAAGATGTTTGCATTAAAGTGTCTTATAGTTAGTGTAAAGGTTTGCAAGTCTCTTTGAAAACTTTAAAGAATGGATAAAACACATGTTGTATTCTACTAAGTCAATTATACATGTCCTCACATCAAATTCTTTTATATAAGATGAGTGTGACTAACGAGAATACATTTCTAATATGTTGTTTTGAGCTTGCTCATGCTCTTGTTAGTTGGCAGGGCAGTAGGAATAAGGTCGACAAAATATATTGGAATGCATTCATGTTTGTCACTACTCATCTTATATGATAGAATTCGATGTGAGAAGCTATATTGTTGATTTGATATAATACAAAATGTGTTTTCTATATTCTTTTTAGTTTTCAAAGAGACTTGCAAATTTTTACAGTAAGTATAAGACACCATTTTTAGAAAACAACCATGAATTTAATTTTAATCCAACATCATGTAATGTAACACCATGCTTCGTTTATTGCCCGATTTGAACAAGATGAAATTAAAACTAAATAAATTTATTGTATTATGTTGTTTTGGAATTGATTTTGCGTACTTGTGTATATTTAGTTAGGATTTTTGAAAATGAATGAATTGATTTTTTTAAAACATGCTTACCATTGAGCAAATTAATTTTTTAAAAATGTAGTGCATGATTGGTTAAAAAAATGGACATAAGGTATTGTGAATGAATGAATAGTAAATGAGTGTAGTGGTAGCCGATGATAGATATGGTGAAAAATGCACGTTTAGGGGTTAAAAAAAAGCATCTCTGTCAAGAAATGTTGTGATGTTAGCTTGCCTAACACCGGCGCATATTACCTCACGTCGGGTACCAACGAGAGTAAACTCACGCTGAAGTTATTTAGAGGGGTGGGAATGAAAAAAACCAAAAGGAGAAAAGCAATTTTTGAACCAAGATGGAATAAGCCAATGAAAAATTGGCATGTATTTGTGGGTTATACCATGGATATCCAAAAACAGTTGTTTTCTTTGGCACATTAATTTGGTTTATTCATGGTAGTGAATGGTCAAAACTCAGTAAGCATTTTTGGTCCATCCTCCCAATTCTTGCACTTTAAAGAAGTGGAAAACATAAGCTGTGAATAAAATCAGAGTCTTTTTTTTTATCATATCTAAAGAGAGAATCTATATTGCTTTGAAAGAATAACTTCTTTCTTCTAATACAGTTGAAACATAGCACACTAAATGAGGCAAACAGTGAGGTGGAAATTTGATTCTTCTAATTTCAAACGAAGATACAAAAGAGAAGAAAATATAGCTTAGTGTGCTTAAAGTATTAGAACTTTTTAATTACAATATCGGTATCAAATTTTGATTCCTTGTGCCTCATGTGCTTTCTAAATAAGGAATATAACATTACTTATTATGTGCAATTTCCTTCATATTATGAAGTGAATATGACTTTTACCTTATAACATTGGATGTGGTCACTCAACAACTTCATGAAATGGGGCATATTGTGATTCTATTCCCAAAAGCTGAACATGAAATATAATAAAGAAAGAATCTTAATGAAAAACCTTATTTCAAGACTATATGATATTTAGCTCCTTCAAGCATATGCCATTGTTCTGAAAAAAGGGGAAGTAGTAGCATTCAAGAGAAGTATATCCAAAGCATAAAACCTTTGAGAATTAGCCTATATAACTTGTTGGGAGTGTCACTCGATACATGGCAAACTAGAAACATAAGAGAGAACAAGAGTGAGAGATGGATTGCTATATTTTAGTAAGCAAATCAGTCATAGGGCATGTCTCTATTGGCAAGTGATATGGCTCTAGAAATTCACTTGCCAAAGGAGAGCTGCCCTGTGAGTGTTTAGCTTAAACATGTTACATTTTTTATTGTCATGCATTGGAACAGTTTAAAGAGGTACTTAGCTTACATATATTTTTCCTTGTCATTCGTTGCAACGAACTTCTCAGCTTTAAATATAGGCATGATTTTGTTAGGTATGTCTTTTTTGAAATATTTAGGCGAGCATTCCTATCTGTGAGGTGCCCTTGAACTTCTTGACCGACTCACAAGAAGGAAGATCGACACTTTTCTAGGTGGGTAGGAGGGTAGCATGTATGTGTGAACTTGACTGAGGTCTCCCTGGATGACTGGATCCTCTACAAGGTTGCCACACACTTAGTACATTATTGTTATACTAGTTTTTTCTCTTTTCTTGGACTTGAACCCTAAACCTCTATCTCCTTAACATTTAACTCAAACTAGTTGAGCTACCCCATCCTAGAGAGATATACATTTCAACATCACCTCCACTGTAGACAATAAAACTCACACAGTATAATGCATAAAATTGATTAGATCATTTTTAAAACTCATCATCATGCCATCTTCAAACACAGTACCTTAGCAGTCCTGTCATCTTATAGGTAACCACTATATAACAAAAAGTACTGGTGTTAATTGTGAGAATAAGTGATTTTTGGATAGTTTCTTGTATTACAAGCTACTGTTAGAAAGTACAGCAGGTTAAGTACTTGTTAGTTAGTTAGTTAGTTATGTTGTTAGTTAGATCAGCTTGTAGATGAATAACTAACTCTAACTACACTTGTATACAGTTTGCAATATATTCTGCCTTCTAGCGGATATATAACCAACAATTTCTATTGGTGATGAACCCATAAAACATTATGCAGTAAAAGGAGGATCCCTAATAAAAGATTCAAGACTTCATTTTGTCCATCCATTTTAGGATGGTAGAAAGTGCTCATTCTCAACTTTGTCATAAACTAATCTTCTAGGTAACAATACCATGAGGGAGGAATAAAGGTGAAGTCAATAGAAAGATCTTTCCATAAAGAATAATTAACTAGCAAAGTGATTGATATTTAGCAAGTGTACAAAATCCTATCAAGTAATAAAAGGTTTGTATCCACAGTTATGCGATTAATTAGAAAACTTAACAATTATATGTTAGTTATAAGTGATCAATTTGAGGGGATGAAGGGTTTGCACAAACTTTGGATTTAGGGAATTTAAATAAATTGAATTAAACAAGGATGGTAAATAGGATTTAAGGAATTAAAATAAATTGAACTAAACAAGGATGGTAAAAAGCGATTATCACATTAAGATGATGTAATATGTCTAAGCGATTATCTAATGAACGTCTATCCAAGATCCAGTTACAATAAATAGGTCTTTTGTTAACAAAACAAAATTGCATAAATATGTAGGGATGGCAATTGGTACCCAATGGGTAGGGTACCACAGTACTTTTTCCCATACCCGCGTTTGTAAAAAATGCCCGTATACGAGCCCGTACCCTAGTGGGTAATAACTTCACTGCCTTTCCCCATACCCTAAGGGCACCTAAGTGCCCATATCTGTACCCATTACCCGCAGTTTAATTATAAAAAGACAATAAAAAACATCACAATTGAAATAAAACTATGATTCAATTTTTTTTAAAGCAATTCATAAAATAGTAGAAATCGTAGTATTTAGCCAAATAAAAAAACACCCAAAATATTCCTCGAAAATTAAAATAAAAACATTCAAAATACATATAAAAAAGTGCATGCTAAAATAAACATCAAATTGATTTAAATCATAAATTTGTAGCTCGTGAGCTTATGAAGGTAAGGATGAAACGATTACCGTATTAGTTTTTAAGTTTAGGTTTATCCTTAAATAGCTACATAAATTAAATAATTGTACACTAAAAACAAATAAAATATTTAGTATATTATATAAATATGTATATGCGGGTTGCGGGGCTGGGTAGTATAGTGCCCTTACCTGCACCCATACCCATCTAAATTTGCGGATAATTACCAAGCCCATACCCATAAAAGCGAAGTTTTACCTACCCATCGCGGGTATTTTTTACGGGTGTTCATCTGGCCTGGTCCAATTGCTATCCCTATAAATATGTCTCAATATGGTTTAAGTAGAAAGCGCATAATATACAATCCTAATCATTCATAAAAAAAAAAAACAAGTAACATTGAAAATAAAATAAAAGCGAAAAAATAAAACCGAATAATCTTTGTTTTCTTCATGCTTCATGACATGGCCTCCTTTAATTTTTTTTAGTTGATAGATAAGATGACAAATAATCATTAAAACTCATACAAAGTTTAGGATTCGAACCTCAATCATAATGTCCAGTCCAACAATTTCAACACTTTTGTTGGTTGAGATCTTTGTTTTCTTCTTGCTTCATGACATGGCTTTCTTTTTCCTCTATTAGTTATGTCATTTCCTCTCACCTACTCGTATCCTCCTCTTACATTTGATGACACACTTTCTTTTTATAAGGAAAAACATAATACTTTTCTTTTGCAAACCAAGTCACACACGTTCACTTTTTTTTTTTTTTTTGCATATGGTTAGTATTAGGAAAATAGAGAAATGATTCTTATTAATGAAAAGAGTGTTTACAATTCATATACATACAAGAATGAAGGTGCATAGTAAGTAAATCTATACTAGCAACTAGTAAACTAAGGTGACTTGATCTCCAAGTTATCTTGTTCCTTAGCTTTCTTTCCTTCTTTCTCAATACACTCTGATATCCCCCCACAAGATGGAAGGTGATAGATATCTTTCAACTCCATCTTGGATAAAAAAAAATGAAAAATGCTTAGGAAGCAATGACTTAGTGAAGAAGTCAGCCAATTGATCCTAAGAAGAAACTCGTAACAGTTTCAGAATGCCATTTTGAAGCTTCTCTCTCACTATGTGATAGTCAATCTCAAGATGTTTGGTTCTCTCATGAAAAACAGGATTGGCTGCAATGTGGAGAGCACTCTGATTATCACAATAAAGAATAGGAAGTTTAGAGCAAGTGATGTGGAGATCATGAAGTAAATAGAGAATCCACTGAAGTTCACAAGTAGTTCAAGCAAGAGCCCTATACTCAGCTTCAGAAGATGATCTAGAAACAGTGGTTTGTTTCTTGGTTCTCCATGAAATGAGAGAGTCTCATAGAAAGAAACAATGACCAGAGATTGATCTTCTAGTGTCTAAGCAACCTGCCCAATCAGCATCTGTGAAGCCTTGAATATGCATAGAAGAATGTCTTAGGAAGAATAAACCTTTACTAGGACAACCTTTCAAGTATCTAAGAGTTCTCAAAGCAGCATTATGATGAGTGACAGTTGGGTTAGATAAAAACTAGCTCAATTGCTTTGTTATGAATATTATATCAGGTCTGGTGTTGTTGAGGTAGATCAATCTGCCAATTAATCTTCTGTAAGTAGGAACATCTGAAAAAGGTGTGCTAGAGTCATTGTGAAGTTTAATAACAGGATCAGATGGTGTGGAAACTGGTTTGGAACCAATGAATCCTGAATCAGAAAGTAAATCAAGACAGTACTTTCTCTGACAAAGAAAGATTCTTGGAATGAGCAACCTCAATACCAAGGAAGTATTTGAGTTGACCAAGATCCTTGATTTTGAACAAATCATCTAAAATAGATTTGATGTGATGAAACTCAGAGAGAGAATCACCAGTAAGTATGATATCATCAACATACACCGGAAGCACAGTGAATGACTGGTCTGTTTTCTTGAGAAAGAGAGAATGATCTGAAGATGCTTGTACATATTGATGTTGAAGCAAAAGATAAGTTAATTTCTCATACCACTTCCTACTAGCCTATTTCAAGCCATAGAGAGACTTCTTAAGTTTGCACACCTGATTGGATTTGATTGTTTTGATGCAAGGAGGTACAAGCATGTAAACATCTTCCTGTAAATCACCATGCAGAAATGCATTATTGACATCAAAATGGTAAATGAACCAGTTGTTGATGGATGCTAAAGCAATAACAAGCCTGACTGTAGTCATCTTAGCAATAGGAGAATATGTATCAAAGTAATCAAGACCTTCAATTTGTGTGTATCCCTTGGCAACCAGTCTTGCTTTGTATCTTTCAACTGATCCATCAGCATGATGCTTGGCCTTAAATATCCATCTGCAACCAATAGGTCACTAGTGCAAAATTGACATAAGAATTATGTGTATTATACCTATTTTATTAAAAAAAAGGTGTGAAATATAAATAAGATGGCAGTTTTGTAAATATATTGTAAATTTTGTTTTTATGAGTAAATTTCAAAACCTGATTTTAAGAATAAATGGGGTCAAATATGAAATAAAAACAAGGTGGCAAACTTGTAAATATTATATTATATATGATTTTAAAAAAAAGGTGTGAAATATTAGTATATTAATTGTTATGTTAATGTTTTTATTTCTTTGCCAGGATTCGAACCCTTGATCTCCAACTTTTCAATCTTTAGATTAAACAAACTT
>Ga0228710_1003528_pt1 | contig 24839 bp, 12 predicted proteins | sample MedpolnodulmetaG_FD_177995 | JGI IMG/M metagenome (GOLD analysis project Ga0228710, IMG submission 177995) | Root nodule microbial communities from Medicago polymorpha collected in Santa Monica, California, United States - pink nodules | ecosystem: Host-associated > Plants > Roots > Nodule...
CCCCCACCACATTTTGAAAATAGCATTATTGGCCCCTCAAGTTTCACCTCCTGTACGAAATCATGACCCCCCTTAATTTTGACCTAGCCAAAGCTGATGTGGCGCGTTTTTATTAAAAAAAATTGCCACCTATCATTTTTGTTATCCACTTGGATTTAAAAATAGTTAACATTATTTAAAAATTACAAAAAATAAAATAAAATTAATGAATTTGGTGAATCTACTTTTGTCAATGGACAGGTGTGAATAATTAATACTTTAGATTTCAATTCTATCATTTCTAGTACTTTCCCCTCTGCTTCTTCATTTAGTGTGAATATGTAAATCAAATAATATCTTAAAAGAAGTAGAGTGTTTCCGGAAAGAGTCAACAGAGTTGGTTGATTGAATGGGAAAATAGCAGTGGTGATGATGGAAAGGAGAGCTTGCTCCAACCAACAGTTCTAAGATAATTAGACAAGGATAATCAGTTTAGCAGAAGAAAATGAAGTCTGCACTAGTTAATTTTCATCATTTAAGAAATTCATAATATACCAAATTCATTTATTTTAATTTATGTTTTGTAATTTTTAAATAATTTTAACTATTTTTAAATCCAAGTGGATAAAAAAATCATAGGTGGCAATTTTGTTTTATAAAAACGCGCCACATTAGCTTTTACCAGGTCAAAATTAGGTCATGGTTTTGCAAAGGGGGTGAAAATTGAGGGGCCAATGAAGCTATTTTCAAAATAGGGGGGGCCAAAATCACAAGTTTTGCAAACTTAGGGGGTCATAAGTACATTTAAGCTTTTTTTTTTTTAGGAAACTCTATTTAGTTATTTTGTTCACACAACAAAAACAAAAATTTATTTAATTATTTAAATATTAATGAAATATAGTATCAAATTGCTGTTTATTTATATTTTAAAAATAAATATTATATTCGAACTTTATTGTGAACGAGTCGTGATTGATTAGATTGTTCTTTTAGTTAGTTTTTTGAGAGGTTCCTACCTCCACTGATGAGTTTATATAATATAGTCACTTAGACAAATACGTTGCTCATCAATAAGAGGCAAACATATCATAATTCTTCCAAGTCTTTCTAAAGTCTCTATGGATCATTCGATCATCCAAGGTAAGTTAAGTGATAACTATATTACAAAAGTTTCTATAATATTATGTTATATACCATTGTATGCATGATTTTGGCCCATTCATAAATTCTAACACATCATCCTCAAAATTGGTCAGAAACTCATTTAACTATTGATTTAAAGATCGATTAAATGACTGATTTAGAGATCCATTAAACGACCAAATTGAAGTATTGGTCGCTAAATCGTTCACTAAACCAATCTCTATTTACCTTTTAGTAGTATTTACCAACATGGTTCACTTTTATAATTAAGTTAACAAGTTTTCAGCAAAATTAATATTAGAAAATATTTAAGAAAAGAATGTTGATGATTGATACTGACCAGTTGACTTGTTGATAAAACTCACCTCAAAGACATGATTGCTGCAGCCAAGGAGATACCAGCAATGGAATTGAAGTTGGGAAGATGGGCAAGAATAAAATGAACAGAGGCAAATATCATGATGAAATAAGTAGTTTTCATTGATTTGCAATTTTTCTTACACACCAAATCATGAATTTTCTGCAGTGATTTTCCCCCGGTGACCATGTAAACAATGTCCACACCAACTTCACATATCAATTGTTGTGGTACGACAATCCATAGTCCAAGCTTTTCTCCAAATGCTTCCTGCCCCAACTCATGGTACCTGTCAAACCGTTTTCCTGGAACCATTTCATGCATCTCAACCATTTGCCATAGAGTGTAGAGGGTGATTACCCATGATAAGATTAGAATCACTACGCCAGGACCCCTGCAATTCGACATTGTAAAACATAAACAAACTTATGTTTCATTGAGATTTAAACGTCCTTGAGATGTCAAATTAGTGGTAATAGTTTCACAATTTTTGTTGTGTTAACCCTTCGGTTCTAATGGGAAAAAGGTCCTGATAATTCGGAGTTTGGTCAAGAGGTAAGTAAGGTTTGACCAAGAAATGTTCATCAAGGAATCAAACTTAGATTCTCTTGAACGATTCGTCATTCGTGAAACTCGTTAACCTCCGGAGTCAAATTTGTTCGGGATGTAATAGTGTCACAGTATAATCTCAAGAGACGAAATTTAAATCCCTCGGCGAGGTTATATAATTGTCATTAATTAGTGTCACTTTGACTAATAAAAACTTGGCTCATGTTAACTTGTGCCCTAAGGGCACATATTAAGGAATCTAAAAAGAGCAACTATGCATTGGAAAACATGACTCCGATATGATTTGATTGAATGTGTATTTTATTTTTTACAATGTCATTTCGTTCTATACAAATTAAATTCTACTCAATATGCTATTAAAATATTGATTATGAGAATAGCTACCAACTTATATGAAAATGGTTTGATCAAGTTTGATTTTAATCATGGAATTGGAACACAGCCTATAAATAAATGCATAATGAACTAATAAATGATAATCCAATAAACACTTAATTGTAATGTTTCTTCAATGAACCCAATAAACACTTAGTTGTAATGTTTCTTCGATGAACTTATGACATAGTATACCAATAGTTTTGAAATTTGAGAATTGGGATATGACTTGTAATTTACGGTGCATAAAGAAACCTTGCGGCAAATAATAAAAAAATAATAGACCCTTTGGCCACTTTTTTTTATTTACATTTTTTAAATGGTTGGTATAGAAGGAGAAAACAAGAAGATTGTTGTCTCCTTGAAAATAGAAGTTCATGGACATCCATTTTCTAATAAGTGAATAGGTTAAACGGTAACCTAATCGGTGTTGATTCGTAAAACAAAACAAGGGTTGAGTTTTGAGTCAACTCATATTCATCTTTAATTTTTTTTTCTCTTTGAATTTTTCAAACTTGTACCAATCATATGGTCACTCATATTCAAACTAGAATTTTTCAAACAACGGTTGAGGGTTGAGTTTGGAGTCACTCATATTCTCCTACTCGTTAGGACGAAAAGGACCATGAACTTCTAGTTCTAGAATATGGTAGAGTTAGCCAAAAGTGTAGCATATATAGCATTAGTAGTATACCATCCAAGATTTGCCATGGCAGATGGAAGACTCAAGACACCAGCTCCAACCATGGCAGTAACGTTGTGAAAAGCTGCGTACCACCATTTTGCATTCCTTGAAGAAGTAATGGGAAGCCAATCATCAATTGCCTTTTGTTCAGCTGTTCTTTTATCTATCTATTAAAGAGAAAAAAAAGTACACATCTAATCTCTTGAGCAAATTCAATAATCAAAACTAGATTTTTATTTATTTTTCATACAAATAAATTGTGAATAAATGCAAGACATAATAACATGTGTTCTCAATTTATGTTGTTAAGTTTACCTCTGGTTCTTGTGCTGAGAAAGAGACCTTTTCAGCCTCTGAAGTAGCAATTGGTTTTTCATTTTTTGGAGACTCGGTTCCCATGGTGGTTATTAAGACAAGTATGCGTGTAGTTTAATTTTTTTGGGACAAAGAGGAGAAATATATAATGAAATGTTGATAAATGATTTGATATGGGAAATGCACAATACTTCTGAAAGTGACTCCCAAGAAAAGTCCGTCCTAGTGTTGACACAAACAACGTATTCAAGCCGGCAATTTGTGTCACATATTATATATACTATATACTATGAATTAAAACTTAGTAGAAAGGGAAATTCATTCACAATAAAACAATCCAATAAAAAGTTGCCATGTGGCATTTGTCTTTAATTAGTTGAAATTTCTGTTTTGCCGTCTGTTGAAATTATTGATTATGAAGCATTATGCATTTCTGTTTATAAATATATGCTTGCTAAAGTTTAGTCTTTAGTAGTAGTGTTAGTTATATTATTGATCCGTGTAATCTGGTTGATTTCTCTGAAGAAAAGGGACGAGTAACCACTAACTACTCTTGCTGAGAACATTAATACCAAGTTTCATCCTAAGTTACAACACCCATCTGCCTTATTTGTGTCTTGAAATTAATGAATGATGGGCATGCGCGCGCGTGCACACAGGGTTTAGATTTTATTATTCCAATGCTATGATCAGAGAGCCAAAATCCCATAGGCAGCACGGCACATATTATTAACTAATTAACTGGACAAGAGAATTTTGAATCAGTTAATTTCTAATGTCTATAGATTGGCTTTGGTACAAAACCATTTTCTGATATATTTGTTACCTTGCAGCAGGACACTATAAAAGGAGCCAAGTGTAGCTGTGCAACTGAGATGACAGAAGAACAAGCATTATCGGAGCATCAAAGGATGTTTGTAGAGGCACATGACATAAGAACCTAATGCTGACCAGGATTCCAAAAAGTATCTAAGTGGAACTGAATGTTTGATAAGTCCAACATCAATTCTTGACACAAAAGCTTTAACCTCATTTGAGAGAGTCCTTTCTCAATTACCAATAGGAACAAAGCTTGTAGCTCAAGGAACAAAGTAGATTAAAAAACCATTGGACTTGGTCTTGTTGGTGTTCTAAATGATGAAACTTTTCATCAAAATTCCGATAATAAACAGAAAAGTTCTGTTTGGAACTGAGCTTAGAGTGAAAATCCCTCCCCTGCCAACTTCCACGTTTGAGTCAAAAACTGATGTTTTGAGTGGCAAAATCAAGGATTCACAAAAGAGTGTTCTTAGTTTTATTGATATGGAGTTTTTTGAGTGAACAGTAGCAATGGTTAATCTTACATTTATTATTAACTACTAACAAATTAAAAAAACAAACTGAACTAGTATTGGTGGGGTGCGCCAGGCCTATGCAATAGTGCAATGCATAGACGACACATGAGAAACCCAATAGCAAGCTATTGAAGTGGTCTCTCCCCCTCAAAAAAGTAATTTAATATCGTGTGACCCATTGGACCACATATCAGATATTAAACTGATAAGAACAGATACTACACTTGATCTTAGCCAAAAGGCCGAGAAAGGTATGAGTTGTAATGAGGCCTCGCGTCTGGTTTTATATCCACCGTCTACTCAGATCCTTTCTTCATTACCCGATGTAGGACTTTTATGCAGCAGCACCCTGGGACTCTTACACACTACTCCCATTTATCTGCTGCTAAGTTTCGTTTCCCTTACTTAAATTTTTAACATGATGCCTCCAATATCAAAATGGTAAAAAAATATCATATCTCAAATTTAAATAGTCTGCAATCAATCATACAAACTATGAGGCCACACACACAATTTTATTTTGAGTAATCATGATATTTAACAAGTTGAAGGCTATGTTCACAATCAGGAAATTCACTTAATAATTTGTGATTCTTTTACGCTACAAAATGGTGAACACAAGAAGAGGTTGGATCGTAGAAAAAACATGGTGAAGGATGCTAAGTTTTTCTAAGAAGAATGGTATCGAAAGAGTCCTCAAAGTATTGATACATTATAACAAGAACACTTTTGGTCATTTCTATTTACGAACGAGACTTATGTATGACGTTTGATCCATGTAGCCAGATCTACTTGATAAGATAAGACTTGGTTATTGTTTGATGTACTTGCTATTTGTTTATTTTCCTGCATTTTACTATATTATTGTTTGTATTTTGTTTCATGTGTTCTACTCCTAGGGGGATTCATATATCTGAATATTTATGTCCCGTTCATGTGTTTGATCTCTTTGTTTAATTGGGAGTATGGTGGCATGTGGATTAGAAGGCCTCATATAACTTAACAATGAAGTTCATGCCAGAATTTACTAATAAACAGTATGTAAAAGAACATCAATATATGAGCATAGCATAGAAGGGGTCGGTTCAGTTAACATGCTACAAACTCCAGTCTTTGGATTGGAAATTTGGAATAAGATCAAGGTAAAAAGAACATCAGTAATGGTGTGTGGAAAAATCAAGTTAATTAATGTCCAAAAGTTCATTACTGAATCTACACAAATAGTGCTTACACTACAACAAGTGTTTTGAATGAGACCAAATTACCGATGGAATATGCCCCAAAAATTAAAAATCCCTCTTAATGACCTACAAAGCTCTTACGTATTTTGAAGGATACAAATGAATTGATTTAAAAGAAAGGATAAAAAATATTAACTAAAAACATTTAAGAGATTATTGTTTACAGAAATTTTTTAGAATGGCTAAAAACAAAATATAATTATTTAAAAGGTCCAACAATTGATTTAATTTAAACAATAGTGATTTAAAAGATCGTATTTCTAACATATTTATACATTTATGAAAGGATGTGAGCTATTACTCTTAAAGACGCGAATCTTGCAGAAGGATATGATCCTCGTCCTCATGTCGAGACTTCATATGTCAGAATTTTCTTCTTTGTCATTGTTCTCGTATAGGAAAAAGTTCCCACATACAAGCCCTTAATGGGGCAATCTTGGTGAGGATCTCCACACTCAAAGGTGAATTGCCATCAAATATAAGTTTGTAATTGTATGGAAGTTCATGGCTGAATTGGAATAGATTTGTGGTTATACAAATAAAGAACATATTTTAGAATTGATGTGGCTAAAATATATGATTCATGTCCCCGTCTCTAAATTCACTCCCTCTATTAAGAGATGTGTTGGTTAATTTACAATCCACACCAGCCATGAATATTTACCGGTAGAAATGCCAACTTAGTTGTAGTTTACTACAACAAGGTGAAACTCAATTTGTTTAGGATTCTGATGTTGCACTGCGTGCCTTAAAGTATCAACCGAATCAAATTAATGTTTGTAACCACGATGACGTAGAGAATGGTGGACAATATTGAATATTGTCATCTGTCGATTGATTCAGATAGACGTGTTTGGTTCATCTTGGTGAAACTCCAAAAATTCAATGACGCGACAACTATGTTCTTTATATTTAGTCAATATAATTCAGAGGGATCAATTGAGTTAGACACTTTCTTGATGAGATATGTTCATTTTATTCAAAAAAGTTTGAATCGATATATGACATACGAAGAAATCAGAATGTGCATAGATAAATCTGAAAACGAAATTAGTTTGGATCATCAATGATTTTGTTGTGTTTAATTATGTTGCTCCAACTATTATTGATTTATTGTTGACTCCCTTTACATTTTTGTATTATATTGTTGAAATTATCGTAATTGAAAACTTGAATTCTAGAATCCAAATAAGAGCAAAATGAAGATTTGGAGAGAATGCGAAATGAATGGAGGGTGGGAAAAGAAAAAGTCTCAGACAAACTTATTAAACTCTTTATAGGGCCCAAAAGAAGTAAGTTTGGGCTCACAGCATAATAACCAAAACCATTTCCAATGAACCAACATATAAATACACAATAATCAATCAGTGTCCTTGTCCTTCACTAGGGTTTTGGAATCGGCTTTGCGCATCTTACAATGGTAACATCTTCTTCCTCTTCCATCCACCAATCTGTACGATTTCATATACGCTGGTTATGGTTATGGTTAGATTAACGTGTCTATGTGAATGAATTGCAGGGTAAGGGAACTGGAAGTTTCGGTAAGAGAAGGAACAAGACCCACACTCTCTGTGTCAGGTGTGGCCGCCGTAGTTTCCATCTCCAGAAGAGTAGATGCTCGGCTTGTGCTTACCCAGCTGCTCGTGTTAGGAAATGTAATTAGTCTTAATCTCTTGTTAATTTGGTTTGTAATTAGGGTTTATGTATGTTTGGTTTATTAATTCAGTTTGATTAATTAATCATTTTGATTTTAGATAACTGGAGTGAAAAGGCCATCCGTAGAAAGACTACTGGAACTGGTAGGATGAGGTACTTGCGTAATGTTCCTCGTCGATTCAAGAGCGGTTTCAGAGAGGGTAATTAATCTTTTTCTAGCTTAATATGTTCAATTTAGATTCTTAATGTTCAATTTAGATCCTTAATCATTGATTTGTTGTGGGTTTTTGAATACAGGAACTGAAGCTGCACCTAGGAAGAAGGGAGCTGCGTCTGTTTAAGCATTTTGACCATTGTTGTTTTGTTGGTTTCTGAGTTTATTTATAGAATTAGTTTGTTGTTTGTGATTGGGGCAAGGCTTTTTGAACTATTGTTTTCACTGCCTCATTGGTTTTGTACTTTTGTTATATTGCAATATGATGATTATAAAACTATTTCTTTGTTCAATCGGTTGTGTGGCATTTCTAGTTTGGATTTAAATGTTTGTTTTAGTAATTTAAAGTAAATTAAATACTACCATTATGATAATATCTCGAGGAAGCCAAACTTTGTTATGTGAAGGTAGTTCAAGTTTTGCAGCTTGATTCTATAATATGGATGCTCATTTAGTTTTGTATGTCATTTACCCTTGAGATAGTGTATACCATTAGAGCATTTATCTTCATTCTTGAGCTGATATGAAACCCAAACAAATTTCCCGATTATAAGAACAAAATAGCTTTTTCTTAATCTAGGCTATGAATTTAGTGATCTTATTCCCTCTTTTAGTATATTATGGCGTGTGTATATGACTGCAATGAAATACCAGCCATGTCAATGGCGGATTTTCTGCATTCTGTTTTGGCCAATTTTTGAAGGAGGGCTGTTCCATGGCCTTTTTCTCAAATGGAGGTTTATCATTTCTGACCTTCTGCTATGGTTGGTCCTCTGAAATCGGTAGTTCTGTATGAGTTATTTTTGCAATATTTGAATTTGGATTGCTTCATTTTAAATGGGTCTGTTGACTGTTACATTCAGATATGTTGATTAGCTTTTAAGTTTTGAATATTATTACTGGTTTGTCATATCTATACGCACAATACCTTCATCTGAACTTTGAGTGTAGGACACAAATCAACAATAAGAAATTTTAGTCACTGCCTGCAAACCAAGTTGTAAACTTTTTTTATTGAAGTTTTGGTTAATAACGTCTCTAACAGAGCCTTCCTACTTGCTATGTATTTCATTGATTTAGCATGTCAAGCTCTTTGGAGTAGTTCATATAATGTGTATGCAATCTTGTTCTCAACACCTCTCTAGTTGTGTAGATAAATATTATTTAATACAATATGTACACTTGGGAGCATGAGTTATTGAATTAGGTTGGTAAACTTCTTTGAATGCTTGTGACCTATCAAGTTTAAGCACTGTCGAAGAAAAACTGACTACGGACATTTTTGTGAAGACTACGGGTATATCAATGTCCGTAGTCTTCACAAAGTAGATAATTTTTTTTAGATTTAGGTTTAGACACTTTTGATTAAAAAATGTGAAACGTGGGATTGGAACTCCAGGCAGCGAATTTGTATCAACTATCCCCATCACTTGGACATCTACATACTAATGCTCATTAAAAGTAAATTATCACAATATATTTGAAGAATGTCAATGAAACTGTCTTTTTTGACTAATAGAAATACGAGTATATATACTTTTTTTTTATTATGAAACTATTTTGCTCAATTGAAATAGAGTATGCTGTTGTAAAATTGTTTGAAGGTGTGTCATTCTGAGCTTAAATATGTAAGGTCTAGAGTTCAAACTCCGACCATTGCAAAACAATTGTTTGAAGGCGTGTAAAAAAAACATCTTTTTGATTAAGAAACAATATTTTTATGAAGAAAACTTCTACGGTACATTTACATATTAAAAAATATTATTTCATAAAAAAAAAACATCAATTTATTGTTTCTAAGCATTATACATATTTTTTTCATTTAGCTCATAAATTTTACCTCATTCAAAAAGAGAAATGTTTGTATCACAACCGCTACTACGAATGATTTATATTTGAACACAAATTAAAATAGGTAAAGAGATTTTTTTTTTAAATAATGGATTTATTTTTATGTTGTGTGCCTATTTAGATATTTATTTTTTTTAGGGAAAAAGTTAATCTAATAACAAGTGATAAAACAATAAATGTTAGTTTAAATTTTTGAGAATGAAAGAGGAGAGGAGAGTCGTGTTGTAATTTGTTGGGTTGCAATGATTATTAATTATTTTGTAATTGTTGTTCTTCATCCACCTGTCTTTTGAGTAGCTCATATCATATCATACAAGAAACACAAAAACGAATCAAGATTGATTCTTGTGATTCCCAGAAGAGTTTCAATTTCAATTTCAATTCATTCTATTAATCCATGGCTTCTCATTCTCGCCGCCGCATGTTATTAAAAGTCATCATCCTCGGTGATAGTGGGTATATATATTCTTCTCCTTTCTTCTACTTAAGAGTGGAATAGATTTTATTGTTTCTAACATAACATAATCATTTTAGATCCAATTCATGTCTGATTCTGTTTTCAAAACATTGTACCTATTCTTCAACTTTTTTATTTGTTTCGCAGGGTTGGCAAAACATCACTCATGAATCAGTATGCATGCTTCAAAACTCACTCTCCTTTTATTTTTTATTTTTTTATGAATTATGTGAATAATAATAATCATGTAATGATCAAATATTACTTTGTGTCTACTAGGTATGTGAATCGAAAATTTAGTAATCAGTATAAGGCTACCATTGGTGCTGATTTCCTTACCAAGGAAGTTCAAGTTGAAGACAGATTGTTCACATTGCAGGTATTTAATCTAAATCACTTTTACTTGCCTCAATACTGTGTTTCAAATATATGACATGTTTTAGGATCTATAAAGCTCGGAATGACAAATGTTAGTTAGCGGTTATGTTAGTTTCTAGGAAACGAAACCTAGACCTCCTGCTTATATCTCCTTCGGTGTTCCTTAGCTAACCAAATGAGCTTCCTACTAAGGCCATAAACTTAATATTGCACGTTGACAAGACAACACATATACGGGAAAATTCTTAAACACTTGAGATACGATATGTTCAAATAAGTTGACATGAATTTATTACCTACATACACATTACATAAATGCATAACATTTGTATAGACACCAAAATTTCTAATCAATATGTAACCGAATTAGTTGATGCTGATTACAATTTACGATAGTGTAGTTGTGGTCGTAACAAAAAAACATAGACACATACATTTGTATACCATACTTCTTTTTTCCATTCTCCATGTCAAAATGTATTCTTTTCCCTATTAACATGTAGCACAAATTTGTTTTTCCCCAATTGATGTCAGAATGTCGTCAAGACCATCATCAGTCCTATTTAGAAGCTAATAGTAATTGTGTCATTTTCATCTACCCTGTTTTTTTTGGGTTTAAACAGGGTAAATATTGACTGATGTCCTATTTACAATTTAATAGTAACTGTGTCATTTTCATCTACCCCGATCCCACCAGTCACAAAAGCATATCTTCTAACTTTGGTTCTGCAAGCGACAACTCTACCAATTCATGAAGCTCACCACCATCTTCAACTGGGTCATGTAAATATTGACTAATGTTCCGCATTCTTGTCTCTCATTTAGTATATCCTTTATCTTTTTTAGACAAAAGTCAAATTTTGGAACGCACATAAAATTAATCCTCTGCACTTTTGGAATCCATTTTGTTCCTCTCACTACATGATGAAAAACAAGACTGTTTAAGAAGCTATTGAGCAAGTTTTTGGAGCAGTATCTAAATCACATTGAAGAGATATCCCAAACATATTGCTCAAGAATCTAAAAAAACATAAAAGAGTTGAAGGATACTCCCTACTTCCTAGATACATATCTAGGCATATTGTACCATGACACTTTGTTTTTTGATATATATGCTGTCAGTATGTGACTATGTTCTATTGAATAAGTGCTTGAGATATGATGGCATGGTTGGGTATGTTTCTTTTTGCGGGATAAAAGGATCAATGCTTGACTTTTTTGTAGACCTTTATATTGATTAAATGGATCTGCTTTCCTAAATATGTATACAATATGAAAGGGAGATCGAATGTTTTTCTTTTTTGATTTCTCACAGTTTGCATCCATTTAAGAGAATCTTTTAATTGCATTTGTCTAAAATAGAGATGTCCTCCTTGTACATACAGATCTGGGATACTGCTGGTCAGGAGAGGTTTCAAAGTCTTGGTGTGGCTTTCTACCGAGGCGCAGATTGCTGTGTCCTTGTTTATGATGTAAATGTCATGAAATCTTTTGAAAACCTTAACCACTGGCGAGAAGAGTTTCTTATTCAGGTGATTTTTATTCTTTGGCTTCTGAGGATCTTAATACAGTTTCTAAAGGACGGTGATTAATTTTATACCTAATTGATTTGTTGTTTTTTAGGCCAGTCCATCTGATCCTGAAAACTTCCCATTCGTGGTGTTGGGAAACAAAGTTGATGTTGATGGTGGAAATAGCCGAGTCGTAAGTTATTTATAACCTCAAATTATTTTTCAGAATTCAATCATATGTAGTTGATAGATTTTCTTCCTCTTGAGAGGGGTTTGATTTACCATATGTTCACGGGTGGTTAATTCTACATGTCTGCATTTGTTGCTTCTGTTTCAGGTTTCTGAGAAGAAAGCAAAGGCATGGTGTGCTTCCAAGGGGAATATACCATACTTTGAGACCTCTGCAAAGGAGGGTTTTAATGTTGAGGCTGCTTTTGAGTGTATTACCAAAAACGCTCTCAAGAATGAACCTGAAGAAGAATTGTGAGTTTTCGTAAATTTTAGTGTTTTTTTATGCACATTGTTAACTGTGGACCATTTAAGAAGTTTTGCTCTTTCAAAAAAAAAAAATTGTTAGTAGGATTTAGAATATTAAAGATGGTAGGGGGGAGAAGGAAAAAGATGCAATCTTATTTTAAGATAGAGTGGCTTTGATTCACAACTTTGATTTGTTTTTCGTTCATTTCACCACTATGAATGAATGTATAACTTGTTATTTCAATTGGAGCACTAGCTAGTTTCAAGTGATTCTCTTTGAGGAGGATGGTTGGAACACTTCCGTAGATATTTTGTTTGATCCTGGTTGTTGATTATGACAGATACATGCCAGAAACAATTGATGTCAGTGGCGGTGGACGGCAACAGAGGTCAACAGGCTGTGAATGTTGATAAGAGTTCTTTGAATAGTCAGCTTCACATGCAAAATTGGTGCCAAAATATTGCATCCTTCAAATTGGTGCTACATTCAGCAATGAAAAGCCTGGGACAACTTGTCCTTCTTGTATCTCTCTAGTGGCTTAGATGTTCTCCTGTTTGTTTACTTAATGTTACCCCCTTATTTTTCATAAGTAAATATATTCTGAGAATTTCAAGTTTTTGCTTTTGCCCATATATATGTATTAAGTATTACTTTTTTTAACCAAAAGTTTGAGTATATTGCTTTATATATTTTTTTAGGGCAAGTATATTACTTAAAAAGTTTGAGTATATTACTTTATATATTTTTTTAGGACAAGTATATTACTTTAAATTGCACTAGTATGTTTTTTTTTTTTTACTAAAATTGTACTAGTATATGTTTATTTGTCGACAGTTTTATCATTGTATAAAATTTTAATTAATCTTGTTAAAATTGTAAACGGGCTTAATTGATCAAAAATACCTTTATGTAACTTACGTTAATATAAAAAGACATTAAAAATTATTAAAAGTATTGTCGGCAAGAAAAAACCAACCTTTGAATAGAAAGATATTTTTGGGCAATCGTATATTGACCTTTTGGTGAATTGGAGCTTCAGTGCAGCATGCACCCCGTGTATTTATTAATTATTGCACTTGTTTTGATTTGATGGAGTTTGGTATCTACTTGCAGTTGCATGTATAATAAAAAATATCGAGTTTTACATTTACTTGTTTGTCTCACATTTACAAGACTATTATTCTTTACAATAGATCTACACATGTTAAAGAGATGTGATAAAATGTGATAGAGAAATAGGTATGAAAAAGTGGGACTCTTTTTGCAATTGAGTTGATATAATATACCTAAAAATGGAACAATCCATTATAGAAGTTACGTGCCTTAGAAAAAAACAGAACTATCAGGAGACATATCGTTTTATATTTCATTTAGTTGTTGTGACAATGAAAATCATTATCAGTACATACAAGTGTATGTGCCTTTATCTTATAGGGGTGGTTTTCTATGAGATTTGAATGGAAAAATGTTAACCAGTGCACCGGTTCATCCATCACTGCTCAAGCTTTTTGCCATTTTGCAGTGAGCTAACTCTGATAACAATCTAAATTACATCTGGATCACCCATAAAAGAGGGGGAAACTGAAGAAAGTTTGAAAATGCTCAAGCAAGGCATCCTAATATATATTTTTCCATAATGTTTCCTTTCTAAAGGTTAACTACTTTTCTCCCAAAACATTGATTTGTTCTATAGCTCATCTTTGGCGACTTGATCCTTGACTTTAACGTGTTTGTTGATGGATGCAGCCAATTCTTTCAAACTAGATTTCGTAGAAAGCTTGATCTGCATTAAACAAGTGTTTCGTTATAGAAGCGGGGTAATTTTGTAAACGAAAATTATATCACCAAGATCAGGGTGTCATTGAGTAATTACCGGATTCGTCTTATCAATTGCTTTGTAAAGTATAAGTGTGGGAAAATCATTCACCTGAAATATTAGGAAAGGTAAAATTAACATTCAGTAAACATAAACTTTGATCATATTAGTGATGAATATTATTCAGTGTTTTGTTTACTATTAAATAAAAAAAGACGAGACAACTTCTTTGTAATAACACTTACTTGCAGTTTTGGATGTTCATTTGCTGAAGCATCTATCTTTGCAAATATTAAATTACTTGAACTTTTGTAGTGTTTTGCCAACTTCTCTACTTGCTTGCTTGTGTCCTCACAGTTGAAACACCAAGGCGTGAATACCTGTTTTACAGTAATGATTCACGAGCCACGAGTTAAAATCAACCAAGGCATACGCAAATAAGCAATATGACAGGGTTTCTATCACATTGTAAAATGCTTTTATTGAATTCTTTGAAATAGTGAAATCTCCAAATTAATACATGACGGAATTTGGACACGTGTCATTGCTTGGGTTTCTATCACATAGTAAATTGCTCTTCTTATTGAATTCTGTGAAATAGTAAAGTCTATCATTTTATCCATAAAAAATTGGTGCAAATCAGAATTTTTCAGAAAACGATGAGTTCTTAAATGATGAAGGCATTTTCCCCCTCCCTCTTTAAATAAGTATGAACATCGCACACATAAAAGAGATATAGAAGAGATAAAACTTCACAAACCTCTAAAACCACATCCTTCTTGCTGTTCAAAATTTCTTCATCAAATGTTTTCCCAACAACAACTTGGACAATAGCTTCAGTCTGCAAGTTGGAATGCCATTATCATTAAATTGAAGACGACCTTGAATTAAGTTTCAGGACAAAATATATAACTTCGAAATTACTTTTTTTGGTCTGTTATATTATTATAGATAAGTAATTAACTAACTATATGTATAAAAGAATAAATGTGACATATTTTACGTATAAATTAATTTATTCACTTAAATTGAACGGCTTATAAAGGACTGCATACAACACTGACTGCCCAACTGATGTTCTTGTTTTGTCAAACACTATAGTAGGACAAAACGTCATGCAGAAAAATGTCATATGGTTCTCACATTATCTGGTATTGGCTGCGACTTGAAGTAAGTCAACAAAGAACCTTGCACAAGTTTACTGCAGAACTCCTGCAGAAGTCCAAGTTAACATTAATTAGTTTCCTTCAGCAGGTGACACTCAAAGAGTAATTAATATGAACAGAAGATAATACTTCAATATTGCTTCGTGTTGGTTTTGACTCCAATAGAAATTTTGAGCTCATTCCATTATCAAATGCAGCTACCTATTTGGCACACCAAGAAATAATTTGTATAAGTTTCCACAATTATCTAGATTGATAAACAATCCAAAACAAGTCATTGTTATTAACTTGAAAACTAACCACAGTATTTGTTGATTCTTCAAGTCCAAACATTGTCAGGAATGGCTTTGCAAGGTTCTCGTCGTTAATATCCACATATATAAATATTATCTGCATTTGAAGGAAAAATTTAGACCAGAAAATTGTATAACGGTTTCGAGACCCCAAATACAGATCAAAGTAATTACCTTCGACTTGAAAGTTCTTGCTACTTCTTGAAGTGGATCAAGAAGATTCTTGAAGTCATCACTGTTTGCAAAGACAAAAACCTAGGGAATAACAGACAATTAACTTTGGCTATTCTTAAGCTTGAACGGAAACATAAATGATCAAATAAGTTTAAATTTTCAACAGCAAAGCATCCAGGGGCAATCAACATGTGGCAAAAACACGCAAGCGACAGAATAGGAACAGAACTGTACATCATTGAATATCCAATTATAAATCAAACTTGGAAATAATAGTGACCTGATGCTTGACTGGGCTTGAGTAGACTCTGACAGAATTCATTTCAGTGAGCTGTGTAACTAATGGAAATTTGTTGTAGCTCAAAAACTCCATTATTTTATCCAACGTGAAAGCTCCATCTGCATAGCCAATAAAGTTTTCCCTATAGCCTTAGTATGACCTCACTACTTGGTGTTGATGTTTGGAGAAAAACAAGTGAAAGGAAAGAAAATTCATGGTGGACACAAACAAGCCTATAATTGATTCGGCAAAATTTCAACTGATCAACTAAAATGAAACTGATAAATGCGAATTTATTACCCAGCTCAAGTTAATCGAAAGGTTAGGAATTTCAAGTTAGTTCTTTTAAGTTTTCACATAGTTCTGATTAGCATAAATATAATGCACTAGAATGAATTGAGTATCTGTTTTACTTTATCTTTTAAAGCTATATTCACTGTAACTGATATCAGTATCTGTTCTACTTTTATCTTTTAATGTCAAATACTAGAACGAATTGAGCATATGGATAGAAGCAAATCACAGACTCACCATATGCGGTATATCTTTCAGGTTCGCTCTTAACGATCCCGAGAAAATTACCAGTAGGCTTGATATCTGGATAAAGAACTTGGGCAAGCTCTACCTTACTCACTTCAACAAACTGGGTTTCATTATCAGACTTTGCAGCACTCACAAATTCTTCATATTCAGGGCCCTGGCATATTTTAATACAAACATGCTATAATACCACAGTACCAAATCCAGAATAATGAAATTTTCAAATTCAGTCTTTCTTAAAAACGACTCTTCAAGCATCACTAAATATGCCAAATTATTTTGTTAATTGATCAACACCACATCTCCCAATCACGTGTACCTCTAGAATACATTATGAGATGATTTTACTGACCTCAAATTTATCAAAGCGGCCAATGAGAAAAGTGTGATACTTATTCAGAAATTCCTCTGCTGCTTTCTCTGTACTTATCCGAATAACAGGCGTACCCGTCCTTTTTCTTGCCCATATAACTATATCATCCCTGGAACAATCACAAAACTCCTCAACATATAAACATTTCATGTGATTCAAGCAATTCATTCTAAATAGTTCAACATTAATCGGTGCATTGAGGTCATCATTCGGGATAACAAGTAGGGTTACAAAACAACGTCTGCAACCACGATCCAGGGCGGACATCCAGGTTTTTGATGTATTTATAACCACACCACGACAAGGATTAAGGTTGCACCGGCCACATTTTGACTACAATTCTCCACAGTATCAAATACACAATGTGTCCGCAATTTAAAACTTTGATAACAAGACATCATGAAAACAAATCAATGTACAATAAACAAGTCTCTATAATACATAAACCAACACCAAGCACGTACTAGTAGCAGAAACCACAGTTATAAAAAATGTAGAACTGAAAGCACTCCTTGGACGCCAAATTGCGTTACAAAAATACCTTAACATATAAACAAACATTCCAAGGAGTGCTTTCAGTTCTACACTTATCGGTGCCATGAGTTCAGCATTTCAACACTTATAGGAGCCATGAGTTCAGCATTTCAAATAACAAGCAGGGTTACAAAACAAGGTCCGCACCGCAACAACAATTAATACTGCATCAGCCACATTTTAACTGCAATTCTCCACAATATTAAGAATCACAATGCTGCAACAATTTAAAATTTGATAACAAGGGCACTGTGTAAATAAATCAATGTACCATAAACAAGTCTCTAGAATGCATAAACCCACACTGAGCACATATTATTAGCAGAAACCATGGTAATAACAAATGTAGAATTGAAAGCACTCCTTGGACATCAAGGTGCATCACAGAAACTGTTAGGACTTAGAATAAAGGAGAGTTTGTCAGGATTGAAGTTAAGAGATTGATTAGGGGTAGTTAGTTGTTAAGTTTGTTAAACTTTCTGTTTTAATTGCTGCTAATCCTATGGCCTATAAATAGGATTAGGAATTCATTTTATGAAAGTTGTAAACTAGAGAATGCTTTAGTGAGGGGAGAGTGCTCCCTTGGGGTAGCTTTGAGTGCAAGGTTGTCTTCTTCATTATAAACCTTTTGTATCTTCTCTTTCAATCCTATTATCAAATTCAACTGTTAGTAAGAGAAAGATATTTAAAGAATTCTTCTTTTCTCAATTTCGTTGATCAATCTTTATTCTAGTTAGAATCATTCTCTTGTTTATTCAAATCTGCTCAGTTTTGGGAATTCTTTCCATATACCAAAAAAAAAAAGGTTCTTAACAAAAACACCTCAACATATACACATTTCAAGTGATTCAGGCAATTTAATTGATAAATAGTTCAACATTTATCAGTGCCTTGAGGTCCACAATTTAAGACGCGGCATCAAGGTTTTTGATGTCTTTATAACAGCATCACAATATCAATTAAGGATGCGTCAGCCACATTTTGACAGCAATTCTCTAAAATATCAAGCATCACAATGCAACAGCAATTTAAAAGTTTAATAACAAGGGCATCATGAAAACAAATCAATGTACAATATAAACAAGTCTTCATAAACAACAACAACCACGCCTTATCACACTAAGTTGGGTCAGCTACATGGATCAAACGCCGTCTTAATGTTCTATCATACATCATATCCTTATCCAACACATTAATCTCTAGATCCTTCTTAATAGTTTCTCTTATAGTTTGTCTTGGTCTTTCCTTTGCCTCTACTGATTTGATTACTCTCCATCTGATCTACTCTCCTAACTACATAATCCATATGTCTTCTCTATACATGCCCAAATCACCTAAGCCTAGTTTCCACCATTTTTTTTTACTATAGGTGCTACCCCAACTCGTCATTTCTTATCCTACCCCGCAAAGCAAACCAAAAAATTCTAATAAAAATAAATAAATAAACCAATACCAAATACATACTAATAGTAGCAGAAACCATGGCAATAAATAATGTAGAATTGAAAGCAATGATCCATAGACAAACCCAACAAGTTGAATAAGGTATAGTGAGAGTTCTTACGCCGTGAAACCGCCGGAATAAGGTTGAGAAGTCCCATTAACAAAAAGCAGCAAAGTAGGGTAGCCTTTAATCCCAAGAAAAGAAGCAGCTTTAGTAAACCTATCACCATCCACCTTAGCCAAAACAAGAGAATTCCCAAACTCTTTCAAAGAATTAGCAGCTTCAGCAAAATGAGGCATAAGTTCAGCACTTCTTGAACACCAAGGTGCATAACCAAGAACAAGAACAAACTCATACCCATTAACAATTCTCTCTGTGTTTTCATTATTGAGTTCATGAACAATCCTTTGTGCTTTGGTTAAAACCTCTGCTTCAGATGATTTCACACCATCATGATCCTTTTCTCGCTCTAATTCATCGTCTAATGCTAATAGTTCATCAAATTCATCAACTTCAGAACATTGTGTAACAACGTTGTTGAAAGTGAGTAATAAGAGAAGGGTTAGAAGGAAATTGATAGATTTTGACATGGTGAGATTGAGATCTGATGGGGTTTGTGAAAAGATTAAAACTTTGGTTAAGATTTGATTATTAATGTGTATATATATGAACTGAAATGATTTAAAAGGGTAAAGTTTTAGAGAGACAAGACTATGATCACGCCTAAATATTAGGGTCCCATGTTAACAAGATTTGTTGTGTTCACTCACAATTGTTGACCAATATGTTTTTGTTATTAAGAAAAATAAATGCTTCATTTTTTTAATTTGATTGAGTAAATACACAAATTAGTCTTCCTCCATACATATACCATCACGATCTATTTGGTTTTTAAGAAATAAAATAAAAACATAATAATTTTTAAAAATTTGAATTATTAAATTAGTCTTTGTTAAGTTTGCAGGTTGAACTTTTAAATCTTATAAGTTCAGAACGTTTTGTGAAGGACAGATTTGTTAATTTGTTTAGAGAGTTAATTTTGTTATATTAAGTTTTAACTTATTTGTATTTGGGCTAGAGACTCTATATGAAACCTTAGGAGAGGGAATTGTGGGAGAGTAATTTTTATTCATTTTAAACACTTTGAGAGTGAAGTTCAGAACATTAGATAAGAGAGAAAATTTAGAGAAAGTGCATTTGTGCATGATTTCTCAATTGTGTAATTTTCTTATATCGCAGTGGATCATTCAAACGTTGGGGTTCATCTATGAAATGGGGGGTTCATCTATGAAATGGGTAACCAAATTTCTTGTGTTGCAATTTATTTTTCTTATTTCTTGTGTTTTATGCATTCAATTGGTTCTCAATCAATTAGATTGTATTGACACTGTTCTTCATCGAATTTCAACGTAGTTTCAGATGGGAATCACGACCTAACGATCTTTTATATGAATCAAAATATCTCTCCAAAATGTCCAAAAATGATTAGTTTAACTCAAATTACTTGCTTCTTAGCTAGGAATGGAGAATGGTCGGTTCTGATCGGATTCAGAAAATAAAATTTCATTCTGACCAAAATCATAGTTGATTAACGTGATCTTAATTCCGAACGTATGAAGTGTTAGATTTGGTGGGTGGCAGATTATTTGGTTTCCGATTGCAAATGTGGGTTGGTACTAGTTGTTGAAATTGGTTTTGAAGTTCCTTGTAGTTTGCTTCTAGTCTCACATTGCTCGGGTTTTCGGACTGTTAAGTGTATAAATATGCTTGAGTATCCTCATCCTTTAAGCTAGCTTTTGGGATGAGATCCAAACACATTTAACACCAGTATGATCTCATTAGCATATTTGATTCTTTAGATAAATCACTTGATACTATTATTAAACGATCATTTTATGAGCTATAAATAGACATCGGTTACCAATTATCTTTTGTGTGAACGCCTCAAATTTCACTTTATGGTTTGTTTGTTTTTAGGTTCACTCTCGACTGTTGTCATCTAAGGATGTTGGCTCACTTACATCAATTTACAACAAAAATACAACTTCACTTGTTTACTCTGGAGAAAAACTTTTCACTTTTTAGACTTGTCTCATTTCATGTATTTATACATATAAAATTGACATGCATTTATTTGCACAAGACTCGCAAGATTAAAATACAGAACGATTCAGAAACTTTTCTTGCAAATGGACTTCCTCAATCTCAACAATACTCCACAAACTTTAAATTATACAATTTCAAGTTACAATCTCAACATAGATGAACTTCTGAAATGAAAAAAATCATATTTAATCATATGTGCATGAATTCTTCTTGAATTTGATAGGTTTTGTTCCAGCAGAATTGATAACCAAAGGACAAGTGATTTCCTTATGATGCCTTGTCCTTACCAGTTTCCCCACCACATCACCTCGCGATCGGATTTCAAACTTCAACACAAGCGCTACTTCAACGCTTCCTGTTTGTGAAACTGTTATGGTTGATCCAGCTCCATAAAGGGGAATCTTATTACCTTCCAAGTTCACTGATACAATACGGTGACTCTTTCTTGGCTGATAGTGTTTCTTCAACTGCAAAAAGTTAATTAATTCGACAGAAACATGTTACTTGCAAGCCAAGAAAAATATTACTTGAATTAACTAATGTACTTGATACATTTTCAATGATATTGATACTGTTTATTGTAATGTTAAGAATGATCTTACCTCACCGGTTGCGATACTGATATCTGAGTAAACAAGATTGATGGGTGAAGTGTGGACATGGATGCCAAAAAATGTAGCAGGGTTGTATATGTTCATGTGCAAAGTGCTATTAATAGTCAGAATTTTTGTTGGGACTCCTGTGTGGTCTGTACCCTCCCAAACATATAGATTATGTACTGCCAAACTCTGCATTATTAATTAATAATCACAATGTTAAACAATACTACTTAATTTTCCAAGGAACATTATAAATAGCAAGTATGCTACTACCATTTCTTATTTGGTACAAAAGAGGGAAAAACCCAAAGTGATTGAAACAAAATTGGAGTATATTATATGTATTGAAATACAGATATACTACAATATTATTATTATATTTATGGTATAGTAACCAACCATATCCCATGTGCTAATGCTAACTTGGATTAAAATTGAGTTTCAGGAATAAATATAGAAACATACAGGTTCAGAATAATAAATGAATAAAATAACTAACTTGTTATTGTCAATTTATAGAAACTATACAGTTATTTTGAAGTTGAAAAGCTAACTGTACTTTCAACTTTCATTGATAGAGAGCCTTTCTGTCAGTGTTAATATCAGCCAACTAAAATGTATGCATAGTAGGTGCAAGTGCAAATGGAAGAAAAGTCATCAAACAAATTCTGAATTAGCATTTATGTACTCTTGATGCCTTCTTCAGAAAAATGGTCCACAAAGAAAAGTTAAAACTGTTTAGTAGAACTTATATAAACAACTTAAGCTTAATTAAATGCTTAATCAAAGATAAAATAAAGACAAACTGATAAAATAAGTTGAAAACAACTTATGAACATGTCATAAGCTGTTTTTATAAGTTCTACTAAACAGTGTCTTATGTAGATAAACTCAAATATGTCAGTACAAAGAGAGACTCAAGAATAACAAAATTGGTTACCTTGACAGTAACTTCTGCCTTGAAAGGCCTGCTAGCACCCCAAATGATCAAACAAAACACAGTAAAAACAACCAGAAAAGTAAACACAGCAATCAAAGCTTGAAATCTTCTAGCAAAAGACATATCCTCGAATTCACGATAAGAACCTTCTTCAAGAATAACACCACACTCAGGCCACCCTTTATCATTCCTCTTTCTACTACCTTTCCTTCCTGAAGATGACCTAAAAATCCCCGAAAACCGACTAGCAGATGAGTTTCTCGAGTGACGGCCAAAAGAAGGATGTGAAGGAGACTCCATAGGACTGTTTGATATTGGAGTAGCTTGCATGGAAGATGACTTGTCTCCATCATGTGAATCTCTTGAAGGACTTTGTACATAGTATACAGGTCTCTTTGGAGATCTTGATGGTGAAGATGGAGCTAAACTAGTTATATCAGATTCTGATTTTGCAGAAAGCATAGTTACTTGTGTATATTAGTATCAATTTCAAGTGTCACTTGATATATATATTAATAATATACACACACACTTGAAGTTTGTACCTATGCAAATGCAATATTATAGAGAATTTAATAGTAACTAGTACTAGAAAACAATATTGAGAACTTGTGTTACTGAATTCATGAAACTAAGCATTGTATATGTATGCATGTGTTATGTGTGTATCAGCAAAAGTGAACAAGTAGCAAGAAACTCAAAGAAATGGAAATAAATGAGATAATGGTTTTTGAATATATGTGATATGATATGATATGATGAGTTTGTTTGCACTTTGCAAGGAAATGGAAGTAAAGAGAATAAATGCAGAAGTGCTAGTGCTTTGAAATTAAAAGGGTAAGTAAAGTAAGTGATTGAAAGGCTTGGAACAAAACATAAAGGCTTGGAACCAAACATCACTGGCTGCTGAAAGTGTCGGCAGCTTGTTTTATTATCTATATTTCAAATAAAAATGGTAAAGAAGTTTATTATTTATGTTGTCCTTTTTTCTATGTGGGGCACTAGCCACTTCAAGGGGTCTCAATTATATGAGTTGGTAAACTTACCTAATTAGGTTCCAACTTGGCAAGTCCTCTTGTTTTTTTGTCTGTCCTGCAGCAAATTGGAGTGTTTGTGTGTGTTTTCATTTGTTGCATGTGTGTTGTGATATGTTATTTAAACAATTATTTTAGAACAATTTATGTGAAAATTGAAAATATACATAAAAAAAATGTAGATATTGATACGAAAATCAAAACAAGACAAAGTAAAAACATAATAAAAGTAAAAATAAAGTTATTTTAAAATGGTTCTACAAATATTATTTGCCATGTGTATTTTAGGTACGTTTTATAATGTATTCGTGGCGTATGGTTCTGTTGGATTAAAATAAAGTGATTGATGTTCCCGTGAGCTTAGCTCAGTTGGTAGGGACATTGCATAATTTATGCAGGGGCCAGGGTTCGAACCTCAGACACTTCACTTTTCCATATTTAATTGTGTGAGCTTCAACCACTAGGTCTTGAAAAAAAAAAAAAAAAAATTATTGATAATAACAAATGAAACCAACTACATTGGTAGTTCAAGAATGAGAATTAATTAAAAAAAGTAGTTCAAGAAGGTGAGAGCTTAAAGAAAACATGACTTATGAATTTAATTTACTATATGCAATGACTTATTTAAAAAGTATATAATGATTGTTGTTTGTCTAACCGACAGTTTTCTACGAGATATCTTCATACTCGTGATGAAATGATACATAATTAATATTATAAAAAAAATGATAATAGAGCTCATGGAAGATTACACAAGTAGGGTATTTTTTTTATCATGTGGAAATACAGTAGAAGAAAAAGAAAAAAAAAGAACCAAGAAAGAAAACGGATTATACTCTCTAAAACACCATCCTCGTAGCATCAGCCAAGATGAAACTAGAAAGAGTTGAGTTTCTACGGTGCAGTCAGGAAACTGACTTTTTTGAAAAAGTTAATTTTGATTTTAATGTTTGATTCATTTTTAAATTGTTGATACTGATTAATGATCAATAGTA
>Ga0228710_1003529_pt1 | contig 24830 bp, 13 predicted proteins | sample MedpolnodulmetaG_FD_177995 | JGI IMG/M metagenome (GOLD analysis project Ga0228710, IMG submission 177995) | Root nodule microbial communities from Medicago polymorpha collected in Santa Monica, California, United States - pink nodules | ecosystem: Host-associated > Plants > Roots > Nodule...
AAGGGGGGAAGGGGGTGGGGGGGGGGGGATGGTTCAGTGATTGCTCAGGCTACACAGCTTGAAGAGTCACATGTGATGGACCTGAGTCAGGTGGAGTACCTGAATTATCATGATCAGGTACACCACGATGTCACTGATGGTGGGTATGGCTAGCAGCATATACCAGAGCATGATGACATTGTAGCAGTGGCTGCCCCAACAGTGTTACTTTTGGAGCCTCCCTTTCCTGGAGGACCGAAAAATATATCTCTGTTACACTCTTATGCCAAACATGTGGCATTGCGGCTTTGGTATAATTCAAATGACGTAAGTGTAATTTTTAGTTGTCTAAAATTATCATGTGCAACACAAATTAATGTTTTAATTTTTTTATATATGTGTGTTTGTTTAATTATTATATCAACTTTTATATGTGTTTTTGTTTAATTCTTTTCTTTTGTTTAATTATTCTCGTGCGGCAATTTAAATTGGTGATTTTTATTTTTGCATGTGTAAGTTTTATTATGTTTAGTTAAATGTTTACATTGTTTAAACTATGTTTATTTTTCTATTATTTTAGGTTCGTAAGGTGCGTGTTGTAAAACCGATTAATCATGGGGCTAAGATTTTGAGTATACGAGGTCCAAACGAGAATGCTGACTGGTTTTGGGGAAGCTTAAGGAGAGCGGGTTACATGATTTGGTTTATCTGGGCTATGCCACTGTGCCTCATGCTTTGCTGATGATATTATGCGAGAGGCGGCATCCCAAGACCAACAGTTTTCACATGGTCTTGGGGGAGATGACTGTGACTTTGGATGATGTCACATGTCTTATGCATCTTCAAATTGAAGGGCGGATGTTGAGCCATGGGAAGAAGATGTTGAGACACGAGGCAACGACACTAATGGTGAGGCACTTAGGTGTGTTGCAGACGGATGCAGAGAAAAATTGCGGTGAAGAGTATGGTGGGTACATTAGTTATCCGAAGCTGAGGGAGTTATATACGAGGTACCTTGATAGGGCTACCAGATTGGCGGATCCAGAGGAGCTGGAGAGGGTTAGAACATTTTGTGTGAAGTGTTATCTTCGATATCTTGTAGGATGCTTGTTGTTTAGTGATAAAAGCAACAAACGCATCGAGTTGGTCTATCTGACGACCATGGAGGACGGCTACACGGGGATGCATAAATATTCTTGGGGAGGGATGACACTAGCATACCTATACCACTGTTTAGCTGAGGCTTGTTTGCCTGGAGACAGAGCTCTTGGGGGAAGCGTGACACTGCTCACTGTAAGAAACTTATAAATGTGAACCTTAACTTTTATTTTTTTGTTATATTTTTCGTGCGTAATAACTTATAAATGTGATTTGTTTGGTTTGTGCAGGCGTTTTTGGCGTATTTTCCTAAGTTTTTTAGTGTTGATCCAAATCCCAACTACATTAAAAACTATCCGGTGGCGTCGAGGTGGGCGTTATAGAAGGGTCATGGAGAGGGGATGACGTATCGCTCATTGCTGGATCGTATTCAGTTTGATGACGTATGTTGGAGGCTGTACGAAGAGCACAAAGAGATCCAGACATTTGAGGAGGTTTTCTGGTATTCAGGTTGGATTATGTGCGATGTTCATAGGGTGTACCGTCACTTGCCTGAGAGGGTTTTGCGGCAGTACAGATACGTAAAGACCATCCCTAGACATCCGACGGATGTTGTAGAGCTGCAACCGCCTCAGATTGTGCAGGCATTCCTTGACTTCAACACTTGCACGCTTAAGGAGCCTGATTGGGGTGAGCCGGCAGGAGAGGAGACATGGCGTGTGAGGGAGGGCTATGTGTTATGGTACACTGAGGTGTCTCACCCTCAGATTTTGCCACCTCTTCCAGGAGATCTTCCGAGGCCAGCAAATGAAGAGTAAATCATTGCAGAGCAGTGGGAGCGGTACGAGGCGAGAAGCTCGTCTGATACCTATGACATGGTTAGTGGCGTTGTTGCCTACGCTGATGCACAGATGGGCCAGGCGGAGGTCATGAGCCCTGATCAATGGTTTCAGGCCATGAGCCATGTTAGGGAGCAGATCGCACCGATATTGAGCAGGCGGCGAGGCCAGAGGCCGAGGAGGCGACAACAACAGCATCAACAGGATCAGAACCAGCAGTAGGATTAAGACTTGTTTTTTACTTTTTGTATTATGATGACATTATGTCTGTATGTTTGTATTTTGATGACATTATGTTGTTTGTATTTTGATGACATTGGTTCATTAGTTTGTTCGTTTAATCAATGTTTGTGAAATTGAGCCAATTTTGTTTTGCCATTCGAACACATTATGCGCCAATTAAGCTGTGATATTTGTGATGACATTATGTACGTGTTTTTAACACATTACAGGATCAGAAGCTGAAGCTTCTGCCTCTGCAATAGCATCAGGACGCATCAGCAGTTAACTGCAGATGGAACTGGCGGTAGTTAACTGCCGAAGTTTTCTTCGGTTGTAAACTGCAGCCGGTTCCATTTTCCTCGGTACTTAACTGCCGAAGGATATTTTGGTATTTTAGTTGTGTTTTTTAGCCTAACCAAATGTGTCAACGATAATTTTCTTGACAAAATTTAGTGTTACTGTGTTAGAAAGACAACAAGAAAAGGTTAACGTAGGTGACTGTACAATATTTATTTTCGAGTAATGCCTCAAATTCGTCCTTTAATTTTCAAAAATCAGCCAAATTCGTCCCCAAATTTTGCGAAATATCTATTTTGTCCCCGAATTTACAAAATGTCGATCAAATCAGTCACTCCGTTAAGTTGGCATGTTAACGGAGGTGACGTATACTGTTAAGCTTACCACGTCATATGCCACGCAAGCAGGGACTGATTTGGCCGAAAATGATGAAATTACGAAGGACTGAATTGATTGATTAATAGAAAATTGCAAATCCCCCAGCATCTCTTTTTCCTCAACGCCTCTTTCTTCTCAACGTCTCTTTCTTCCCCAAATATATAAATTTGGAACCCTGATTTTATAATTTGTCACCTAGAGTTCAAAATCCCCAAAATTTCATCAATTAATTGATGACAAAGTTCTTCCCCAATTCAAAAAACTTAAAAACTTATTTGATTGAATTCGAAATCCAAAAATTGTTCAAGCTTTGGTGTTCAGAAATCACCGGTGTTTGTTTATGTCTGTCATTTAAAATCACTGGTGCTCTCATGCCATATTTCCTTGTACCCATTCCCTGAAATAATATCAATCTAATCAGACCTTGAATTATAACACTATCCATCAAAGCAGTCCTTAAATTATCACTATAAGTATCAAATCGATCCTTATTTTGGTCTCAGCTATACCTGTCTAAGAAGAACATTATATAGACAAAAAAGAACATTAAATACCATCATAAGTCATACATTTGATGTTAATAAGTCATTACATAGCCAAAAAAGAACATTACATAACCATCAAGTCATAAGTACATTTGATGTTCATAAGTTAAACAAGTCATAAGTCATAAGTACATTACATAGCCAAAAATCATAAATTAAACAAGTCCAAAAAGCTTGGTTGACCCTTGGATCATATAGGGAAACTTATAGCTACTTTATTCAACCTGTGAATTCTCAAATTTATTGGGAACCAACACCTTATGAAAAACCTGTGCCACCAAAGAAGAACAGGAGAAAGGATGGCAATCAGGAACCTATTTGTGTGAGTAACATGAAGAAAACCTACAACGACACTCAATATGGGAGATGTGGACTGATGAGACATAACTTAAGAAGTTGTGTGAAACAAGGTGTGGAAAGGAGACCAAAAGATTGGATTGATACCGAGCCTCAAGAACAAGTAGAAGGTGATGTGGCATGTGTGGAAAATGTTGTTGCTACTGAGGTGGAAAAAGAGAATGTTGCTATTGAGGTGCAAAAGATAATGGACCTGTAACCGATGCAATTTCTAGACAGGTATAACGGAGATTAAAATAAGGATCGATTTGATACTTATTGTGATAATTTAAGGACTGGTTTGATGGATAGTGTTATAATTGAAAGTCAGATTTGATTGATTTTATTTCAGGGAACTACAAGGAGATATGACATGAGAGGAGTAGTGATTTCAAATGACAGACATAAACAAACACCAGTGATTTCTGAACACCAAAGCTTGAACAATTTTTGGGGATTTTTGGATTTTGAATTCAATCAAAAAAATTAGGTTTTTAAGTTTTTTGAATTGGGGAAGAACTTTGTCATCAATTAATGGAAGAAATTTTGGGGATTTTGAACTCTAAGTGACAAATTATAAAATTAGGGTTCCAAATTTATATATTTGGGGAAGAAAGAGACATTGAGAAGAAAGAGACGTCGGGGAAAAAGAGATATTTGGGGAATTTGTAATTTTCTGTAAATCAATCAATCTGGTCCTTGGTAATTTCATCATTTTCGGCTAAATTAGTCTCTGCTTGCGTGACATCTGACGTGGTAAGCTTAACAGTACACGTCACCTCCGTTAACAGACCAACTTAACGGTGGGACCAATTTGATTAACATTTTGTAAATTCAAAGACTAAATAGATATTTCACAAAATTTAGGACGAATTTGACTGATTTTTGAAAATTCTTCGAACGAAAAGGTATTACTCATTTATTTTCTTTTGAAGTGAGGAAGTAACTGTACTTGTAGACTTGAAGTGTCCAATTTAATTACACAGAGTTGCCGATTTTCACTCATCTATTCCATCAACCAGTCTCGTCCCCATATCGCATTGCAGGTTTGTCTTGTTATTCCTTTTCACTCATCTATTCTTCACCGTGCTCTGTGCTTCAATCTTCAATTTTAATTTTCAATATATTTTTATTCTTCTGGTTCTTTTTCAATTCTAATAATAATATTGCCTTTCAATCTGTTATGTTCTGTGATTGCTGCAAATAAATATTTCAATCTTCTCCAATTTGGGAGTTAGGGTTTCATAGCTTTGAAATTGGGGCTTTTTAGGCTGTCAGTGATTTTAACAAATTGAGCGAGTTGTGATGATGGAATTAAAAATTATATTATTTATCTCATTAATTCTTAAAGTATATCAAAATATACTGATTTGTCAAAAAAAATAAAATAATATGTGTTGTTATTCTGAGTGAGTGATCTTAAGGCATAACTAGGTTGCGTGTGTTGAAAGCTGAAGAAGAGAAGAGAGAAATGGAAGGTTGGGACCCGAACACGAAGTCGACGCTAACACAGATCCCATTGCTAACAACAAAGGCAGGTCCTCGAGACGGAGCGGCATGGACGACCAGGCTGAAGGAAGAGTACAAGTCTCTTATTGCTTACACTCAGATGAACAAATCCAACGACAACGATTGGTTTCGTATCTCTGCCTCCAATCCTGAAGGTACACGTTGGACCGGTAAATGCTGGTATGTCTATAATCTTCTCAAGTATGAATTTGATCTACAATTCGATATTCCCGTCACTTATCCTTCCACTGCACCCGAGCTTGAACTCCCTCAATTGGATGGCAAGACTCAAAAGGTCATTTTCGCCTTTCAATTTCAATTTTATCTTCGTTTTTTCATTATCAATTAATTAATATCTTTTTTCATTTGTTTTATTTTCAGATGTATAGGGGTGGAAAGATATGCTTGACTGTTCATTTCAAGCCCCTCTGGGCCAAAAATTGGTACTTTTTTTTACTCCTTTAAGCATTGCTATGTTATTGTTAGATTCTTAGGGATTATCGTGACATTGTTTTGTATTAGGATTTGGGGCATGTTTGGATTGACTTATTTGACCTTATTTACTGGCATAAGTTTTGTGATACTGTTTGAGAGAATTTATGAAAACAGATTATGACAATTTTCATAAGCTTTTTTCATCTCACTTTCATAAGTTATAAAATATAGCTTACAAAAACAACTTACAGCATATAATAGAAAAACAATTTAACGATATTTTATCTTTTGCTATAAAAATATCTTATGCAAAGCTTATACATGAGCACGTGTACTATAAACTGCAAATAAGCTGTTTATCCAAACATGCTCTTGGTTAGTCTTTGAACAAGACAATGTTTGGATAAATAACTTAATAATCACTTGGGACAAGTGTTTATGGTATAAACACTTATGATAAGTTATTTTTATAACAAAAGATAAAATAAATTGAAGCTGCTTTCGTAAGCTTATGAACATGTCATAAATAAAACAAGTTGTTTCCATCAGTGTTGTCAATCACAGATCGTAGGAAATACCAATTTGTTTAAATTTTGCTACGCAACACTGCTACATTGCTGCTATAGCAGCTATTTCACAGTATTTTGTATTAAACAGCGTATCCCAAACAATAGGGATTTGTTCAAATTTTGCTATGCAGCCAATAACGCTATAGTGCCGCTATTTAACAACATTGGTTTTCAGAAGCTCTTCCAAATAGCCTCACAGGTGTTTATGCTAATAGATAAGCTCAAATAAGTCAATCCAAACAGGCCCAATTGGAAATAGAACCTTGTTCTTAGTATGAGATTGGTTCGAATTGAATGAAATAATTTTAGGTAATCAAATGATGTTAACTTTGTGATGGGTATGGAAGATTTTACAACACCTCTTGCTGTTTTGCTGAATTGAATGAAATAATTTTAGGTGATCAAATGATGTTAACTTTGTGATGGGTATGGAAGATTTTACAACACCTCTTACTGTTTTGCTGAATTCTAACCACCGAGAATTTTGGTATTTAAGTCCCATCACGATTCACGACTAAAGAATCAAAACTTAATTGATCCCTCAAGGTCTCAAATTCCTAAGAGTAAAGGATCAAAACTTGATTATACTCCCTATCGTACAACACAATCCCTTGATGGTAATGTGAATTTTCACATCAAATATTTGAGTAAGTGAACATGCCTTGACAAGCAGCTATAGTTGGAACGGTCCTAATACTAGTCATTTTTGCGAAGGGTGCAGATGTCTTGTCACAATCCCACCAAACTTCTGTTTAGTTACCCAGTGTGACTATTGAAAGTAGTATCATAATTCAACTTCACCAAATAGTCTCATTTTGCCGCAACGAGTTTCACAATTGGATGCTGAGGAACAATGTCCCAAGTGAAATTTTCTGGAAGGGCACGTAGTTCACTTCTGTGATGTGACCCAACAAACATCTTTAACTGCCAGTGAATAACAAGTATGAATATATGTGCCTAATTCATACATATTAGGCGGGTGAGACACCCATGTGAAGGTCACGACAAGGGTGCTAGTGCAGGGTCAAGGACAAAGTAAAATTGCGTATCAACGTAAATTTGACCTGATTTAAACCGTTCCAGGGAAGGAGGATCATGAGAAAAATCAACAAGAGTAACATAACCATCAGAGGAAGGTTTAGAACATGGGAAACAAGTGTTATTGATAAAAGAAAAAAAATTCCTAGAGATACGTAAGCGATGAGAAGTGGTATCCTAACACAAGAAGCCTTTATGATTGGCACTATTGCCCGAAAAAATCACACGTAGACTGGGCATTGATGACAAAGACACTTGTGGACAGAGCTTCCACCCTGAATTGGGGAGAGCCAAAGGCATACATAAACGGCAACTTTTGTGTTCTATGATGCCATTTTTCTGAGGCGTGTATATAGGGACATGAACACTGAGATATGATACCTTTTTGCTACAAATATTCCTAAAAATCATGGGTGCTGAAACCACAAACCATGTGAGCTTGAGAATTGTACACGCCAACTCAAAGGGGTCTTGACACCTTAAGGGAGTTTGAAACCTGGAGAAAAAAAGAAGAGAGAACTAAATTACTCACTTCATGAATCCATAGACGTAGATGAAACCAACACCATATAGTCCATTTCCAATTTTTCATCCATTTGGGAATTATTAAGGCAATCCATAATTCTCACTAAACCTGTCACTTTCTCGATTATAATAATAGCATTGAATATGATGAGTTTAAATTATATTTTTAGTGGCTATAGTTGTGATGGAATGGAGCTTCCTTAAAATATGAAAGAGACAGCTTTGTATCCAAACATCTAGAGTCTAATATTTGATCTCACAATCATAATTCATAATAAAGAATCTAACTTACCTAAGTTTTATTTGCACTCTAGTTATTGCAGTAGTGCTATGACAAATCTCTATGTATAGTGTGTATATGTTGCACTAATTTCTCTACATGATGTTTATTGTTTAGTGATATTAAACTTTTGATAGTGTATAGTGTATAAATCATGTATAAATCAGTCTAAATTTTTTGTATCCTCGGCTTTCTTTTACAGCCCTAGATTTGGTATAGCACATGCACTTTGCTTGGGTCTTGCCCCGTGGCTTGCAGCGGAGGTTCCCATTCTTGTGGATTCTGGTATGATCAAGCACAAAGACGATGCAACCACATCAGCTGAATCTTAGTTAATCAATGTCTGATTAAAGCTGTAAAAGTAGAACTCAGGCTTTATAGTTATCAAATCTGTCGAAGGGAAATAAATGAGCTGTTTGACTGCGTTTTTATGGGATCTTTCTTGTAACTTACACACATTTAGCTGCAGATGTTGAAGTCTTGAGATCCGTAAAAGCATTGACAAATTATTATATATTGCATACAACATGGATAGGGAATTACTAGTGATTTTTATCTGAACTTGATTTTCAATGAAGTGTTTGACTGAAAAAGGTTCATCTTTTGGTATTTTGATAATACAATGCGTGTATGTCTAATTATGATTGAAACTTTACCTGAACTGAAAGTGATGATAATTGTTTAGACTATAGACATGTTGGCATTTTAAAGCAACTGAAGTTTGGGTCAACATGGTCCAAATTTCACTTTTATAGTTTTCTACTTTCCAATTTGTTCACCTGGGGTGCTCTTCTTGCACGTGTCTTTATTGGAGAAAATGTATGGTTATACTGCCTACCAAAACTATCGATATGATTTTTGGCCTTGTATCATTAAGCAATTTTTTATGTTTAGTATTTACTGATTTTTTTGATAACCATGATTTATTTTGGCAATGAAGTTGGAGAGGTATCTGAAGAAACAGGAATATAGGTTACAACCTGAGATTGGCCGTCTTTACCTTATTATGTATGTGTGTGTGCATGTGTTTTGACCGAGTCTTACTTCTCTCGTGTTCCTTCATTTGTCTTCCCATCTTCTACTCTAGTTTGTATAACTGCAAATCGTTGTTCAAAGATTTGATGAAAGCATTTTCAGGCTTCTTGTGCTCCTTTTTTTTTTTTTTTTTTTTTTAATTATTAATTTTTTTTTGTTCTTTTTTTTTTTTTTTGTTTTTTTTTTTTTTTTTTTCGTTTTTTTTTTTTTTTTTTTTTTTTTTTTTTTGTTAAAATGATAATTTTGTCAGTCTCATTTTCTGATACTCTCTACCACACAGCTTATCGGTGCCCTTCATACCGCTTTCTGGGGTCCCTCGTGATAAATTATTTTGAAGATAAATGAGGCTATTGCTTCTATTACATTCACCAAGTATAGTATCCCACTGGGTTTTTACTAGGAATTAGCCATCTCCACTTGCATGTGTGTTTTGCTTTAATAGAATTGGTTCATCAGTTATGAGTTTTGTAAGTTTGTCTCCTTTACTCTCAAGAAGTTGCTATTCAAAAAAAGGCAATTCAAATAGAACACTGATCTGAACTGATAAACTTTTAATTTGTCCAGTGAAAGCAAAAAGTTGATTACCTATTTCTTTAAGCTACACTACATTTAGTATGTTTTTCCCGAATTGACTTATAATAGCTTTTTGTCCTCTCTGTTTTTATTTTTTATGCTTTATTGTAATTTGAAGTTTACATGAGGTAAAGTAAAAACTACCGCTATGTGGGATAGACATTCATATACGAATATTCCAAGGAACGCAAGATGAAGGAGGAGCCTTGTTTAAAGTGGGGGAACCTCAATCATAATACATGCGCACAAAAACAAATTTATGGATGAAAGCATAAACAATAATAAAATAAACGGATAGTCTTATAGTCAAGCTCAAGCCAACCAAAAACAGTGAAGACTTTAGAATGAAAGTGATTAGTGAGATGCTTCTAAACAGATAAATCTCCAAGCTTGTATCTTTTGTTCTGGTCAAAAGCACTTCCAGCTTAAGAGCTCCAATCAGAATATAGGGCCAGCGGAGACAATCTCTTCAGTTAACTTTTGATCTTTCCCTATCTTGTAGCTCACAAATCCATCAAAATTGTTCTTGAATAGACCAGCTAATTTCAGAAGTGTATCTTGGTAGGCCTTCTTGTCAAGCCACTGCAGCAGTTCATGCAAGTACAGTTCATACCTTCACAATTGTGATATAATTGTATAAAACTTATATACTGAATATTAAGTATTAACTAACCGTGTTTACGGGGTCCAAGATTTCAGTTGGGACTCCATCTATTGCTGTTGGGATCTCAAGCCCAAACACTTCAGTTTTAATGTATTTCGCATTCAAGAGACTGCCAGAATGAATGGCATCAATGATTTTCCTCGTGTACGCTAACTTGATCCGATTGCCTGATCCATAGCTGCCAAATTATAGGGAAGAAAAATTAGTTTTTAGTGAGGAAAAAACTACCATATATGCAGTTGCATGTTAGAGTTCTCACCTTCCTCCTGACCAGCCAGTATTGACAAGCCATCCAGTAGCTCCATGCTTCTGCATCTTCTCAGCCAACATCGTCGCATATTTGGTAGGATGCATCATTATAAATGCAGCACCGAAACAAGCAGAAAATGTAGCTTGTGGCTCTTTTATACCATCTTCTGTCCCAGCAACCTATGCCATAAGATAAATTTAACTATAAAAACTTGTGCTGCAGCATAGCATCTTACTGGCCCTCTCAACAACTGCAGGGTGCCAATGATAAGAAGGCATAAAAAGAAAAGAAAGGTATCGCAAATACCAATGCCGTATAGCCACTGATAAAATGGTACATTGTTTGGGCCAAGCTCAGCTTGCTTACTGGGGGGAGTACCCCAAATGCATCACAAGCCAGAAGGATGGCATTCTTTGCATGGGGAGCAACACATGGTATCCTTGCATTAGGTATGTACTCTATAGGATACGCCGCACGAGTATTCTCTGCAAGATCAAAAGCTCCAAATTATTAGTAAGCCTTAATCCCTGATTCTTGAATCATATAATATAATTAGTAATATAACCAATGATTTCAATCTGTAGTTATTTCATAATTTTTCAATTCATTGTAATCCTGCCAGCGTTAATTAATACATTTAGCAATTTTATCGCATTAAGTTTTATGCTGACCATATTCATAGCTAATATGTGTTGTTTTACAAAACATTAGTACAAATCCATCTAAAATCTCATTTCCTATATGATTCAGTTTTGCATTTTTATACTTACCTGTTACAGATTTGTCTGAGAAATCTACATCTCGTGTATGCTCATCAAAAACAACATTTTCAAGCACTGCAAATACATGCAAACAAAACAATTGTTTGTCAGGTGGGAAGGATGGCACCATAGATTTTGTCAAACTTAATTGAAGATTGTTTGTTACCTGTCCCAAATTTGATGGCATTCCAGATATCTGGTTCCTTATCCTTTGAAAGATCAACACACTTTGCATAGCAACCTCCTTCAATATTTGACACCCCATTTTCACTCCAGCAATGCTCATCATCTCCAATCAAATACCGGTTATGATCGGTAGAAAGAGTAGTCTTTCCAGTACCTAAGAGATCACAAAATTAACTAGATTAATAGAAACTCAATGCTACACACAAACATCAATTGATAAAAGGTAGTCATCAAACTTCACCTGATAATCCAAAAAAGAGCGCAACGTCGCCATTTTTGCCCATATTACATCCAGAATGTAGGGAGAGAATATTGCGCTTCGGCATGAGGTAGTGCATTACGCTAAAGAGACCTTTCTTCATTTCTCCAGCATATTGTGTGCCAAGGATGACCATTTCCTTTCTTGTAAGATTCATGTCTATGCTAGTTGATGAAGTCATGTAGTGAGTAAAACGATTACAAGGGAACTGTCCTGCATTGTATATAGTGAAATCTGGGGTACCAAATTCCTCTAGCTCTTCTAGTGTTGGTCGAATGCACCTGTAAAAAATTTGTCGTATAGTTGTGCATGCTAAATCTAGTTTTTAAGGTTGCAAGAAATTATTTGGTAATGCTTAAAATATTTGTGTGTGAAAAAGATAGGTGATTGCATTAGTACTCACATATTGTGCATAAATAGAGAATGATAAGCTCTTGCAGATACTATTCGGACTTTGATTCTGTGTTCTGGATCCCAATTCAGAAATTGATCATTCACATAAACCTGAACTCAGATCAACTAACACGTTCAGAAACAGGGAAACTAGTCATTGATAATCATTAGTTGTTTTCTCTCCTTTTGTTTGATTGTGTAAAATATGAGAAAATAAAATAGTGTACGATGAAATGACATAAATATCACTAAATAAAATATAAAATAAAAAACTTTGGACTCTCAAAGTGCAACACATTCCTTCTCTTCTCTAGTATTTTTGCGAAATGTAGGAAAAAAAGCCTCTCTAGTCACTAGTGTCATTTTAAAAACTAATAGTTGAACGAATCGATAAATAAATAATTTGAGATGACATAACTAATATTATTTTTCATATAAATTAATGTTTATTTTAAAATACACTTATTACTATTAATACTTTATTTGGTTTTAAAATATTTCTTGTCCTCAAAATTAAATATTATGTTTATTTTCATTTATTTTATGTTAATTAAACAAGTTAAAATAAATAACGAATTAATGTTCATATGTTTTTTTAATATAAATAAACTTAATCATGTTTTATCAATAAAAAATATGCGACGTATTATTATACTATAATTGCTAAAGAAGTGATTAAAAGTCTCAATTTTAAATTAAAAGTGGGCAGAGTAAAAGTTTGATTAAAAAAGTAAGAAATAAATATATACTATATATAAAAAAAATAGGGGGTTTTGGAGAAATTTTGGGCTGGTTTTTTTTTTTTATTCAAATTATACACTTAAACATTTTTTTCTATAATAATGTTTTATTGTTGATGTTATTAAAAAAGATAAGAATTTTTCTTATATTTGTTATATTATTGTTGTCGTTGAAAAATATAAATATGGTTTGTTGAGTTTGTTACATTTGAAAGTCACAGATACATATCTATATTATATCTAAAGAAAACTACCTTTTCAGTTTTTTTGGGCCGACTTTTTCTTTCCAAAAATACTCTCAATTTTCAATACAAATAACACATGTAATAAATGAATAAGAATAAATTTAAATATTAAAATAAAAGTGTAACAAACATAAATGTTCCATTTTTTACTTTATCACTTAAAAAGTGTAACAAACTAGTAGATGAATGTATTTATACTTACTTTTTTTTGTGAAGGATTTATACTTACTCATTTAAAAAGTGTAATAAACTAGTAGATGAATGTATTTACACTTACTTTTTTTTTTGAAGGATTTATACTTACTTTTTCATTATTCCAATTATACCCTTAAACAACAACTTTTTCTATAATAAAGATTGTTGTTAGGGTCATTAAAAAAAAAGAATTTAGATTAATTTTTTTGTTATATTGTTGGTTTCATTAAAATAGATAATCATTGATTTGTTATAATTTGAAGGCAATAAACATTTATATTTTTTCTTTTAATCAAAATTAAAATTTCATAAAACAAACATTTATTATAATTTTCAAACGTTAGCGCAATAAAATAGCGGAAAGACAGTCACGTGAGTGCCCGTGTTTACGCTAGTATTTATAAAATATCGTTTGTAATTTACATGTAAATTTTTTATAAAATATCGTTGATAATCTACACACGTTAGCGCAATAAAAAAACGGAAAGACGGACACATAATTGTCCGTCTTTTTATCTAGAATATAAAAATAATAAGTTATATATAGTACCAGAAAATATTTTATAATGACTGAAATAGATATGGAAAAGTTAAAGTTGGTCTCTAAATTTGGTATTTCTAACACTAAACTAGCAATATTAGATACGATTATTACATTTTTCCGTCTCTAAATTTCCCAAGCGATTTTAATTCATTATTTGAAGTCTGATGCTCGCAAAGTTTTATGTTAATTTTGGTGGACTAAATTTGACTTCTTCAGAAAGAAAAATCCACCCCGATTGCACTACCAACCACTCTTGTATTATCAATTATTTAATAAAAATATAATGATTAAATAAAATAATCTATGTTTTTTTTCTTTCTGAAATTATAAAATAAAAAAAATTATGGATGGATCGGAATCGGGTATCTGTAATGGATATGGATAAATTGAAATTTGAAGACATGTCACTCTCGAACGCCCATGCATTGGCAGATACTTTCTTCTTATCTCAAGCAATCTGATTACTCATGGACACGTTGATCCACAAAGTCAACTTTATTATTATTATTATTATTGGAGAAGAAGAAGATCTTACTCACGTAATTACTCATAGAATCATCATGTTCCCGTGATAAGTACATTTAAGAAAGAAAAAAGATCCCAAGATTAAGGCATGGATCCCATTCCCTTACTTGATTATGAAGAAAATAATGTATCATTTCTTACCTTTTCAAGGGAGTTCAAGTAATCAACTGCTCTTTCTCTGTTGACTAAGAAGGTATGTTCGTCCATTTCAATATTCGGTGAACCCCTGGATTCATCAACATTATAATATACACAACAATTGGCATATAATTTTAAGATAATATTGTAATTTTTTTATATTGAAGAAGATTAGGACACACTCACGTCTTTCCCCACCAAAGATCATGTTGGGTTGTCTCATCCTTAACAACCCGTTTGTCACGTGGAGAACGTCCTGTCTTTGCTCCTGAAAGAGTGGCTAACGCACCCGTTGCTGTTATGAACGAACCCTTTTCGTACTTTATCGCTTGCTCATACAGCTCTATATGTAATTGAAGTAAGTATATATATATACAAAACAAAAATATTACATGCAATGATGAGTATATATATAATACCGGCAGGGGAAAGATTGTAGAGGACATGTGTGAATTTGAGTGCACTATCGCTAACATTAAATGCTGTTGAAATAAGAGGACTATGCTGGTGGTGATCCACGTGTGCACTACTCCCTTTGCTGGCTGGGTCTCCTTTCACCACTTTAGGTCCTGTCTCCCTTGTCAACGACGCCAACGATTCACTGATCCATTATTAATCACAACAAATTAATTAGTATTAATTCAATTCATAGTAACGATCATGATATATATGTGTAATGAAACTACGTAGGTACCTGATGGATTGAAGTTGTTGTCTTTGGCGTTCCTCTTCAGAAATAGAGGCAAAGGGAGTTTGTGTTGTTGTTGATGATCTAATAGGAGTTGACTTCTTCTTCTTCTGTAGAGAATGTAGCTCGTGAATTGTTTGGACTTTCACCGATGGGGTGCTGTCGTCGTGACATATCTCCGAAGAATCCATAGGTTTCTTGTGGGTTTGGATCATTGGTAGCCCACGACGCCCAACAACGTTGTCACTACTAGAATGCAATTGCAACGATCATGTTCATGTTTACCCTGGTTAAGATTACCATGGTCAGATATGATATATTCTTATCTTATCTTAAAATGACCACGTACCGACTGACTCATTCTATATTCAGGTCAATTGTATTTCTATATTTTTTTCTTTTACCACAATCATCGTGACTTAATTCATATTATCCAAATCGATCAAATTAAAAACAACCATTCCAAAAAAATGGAAAACCAACCAAATATTATTCGATATATTTGGACGTCAATACTTTTTAATAATTGCTTGGATTGAATTTAATATTCATTTTTTAAAATCAAACTCCACGCATAAAATTTATTAAGTAATTGAGTCCAATCATTCGATTCAATCTATAGAATTACACATACAATATTTTATACATTAGACCCGAAAGTATTCTAGCCCAAATTCACATGCCTAATTCTATTAAGGTTTCGCATTCGTCACACATCTTTGGTCCAATATAAACCCCAAGGTTTAGGATCCCTTCAATTCCATAACGCTTTCGAACATCAACGGGGTCGCTGGTTTCACTCATTGATATCCACAAACAGAAAATGAGTTGATTCGAAACGAGAAGATCACACTAGGAAGCATGTTTTTAGGAGGTTGTGTACATTGTACTTTCTCAACGGATCACTCTGCCAAATGAGAAGCTGTTAGACAAACGTGGGGTACCACACACCCCCTCAACGAGAGACAACTAACGCATTGTCCAGACGAATAGTCGAACAAGACTAAACATTGTATGTCATGTCGTTCGGACCAATAGAAATAATTTTGTCTAAAAATAATCATCTTGTACAATTTATTCAACACAAAATCAATTAAACACAAAATATTTATGCATTTCTATCTCTTTAACTTTTCTGCCTTAGATATTTATTTACATGCATTTTTTAGTTCAATAGCAAAAAAATACTCAAAACAGTTGTACTTAATGCTCTATATAGAACCCACAACTAAAAGACAAAGTTCTTTCCTCAACGTAATTGCTTTAAGAAAGAGAATCATAGTTGATGACTATCAGTTGATACCTTGGCTAAATATCTAGTTCAACAACAAATTTGGAACACCATGTGGGATAAACCAACTTTCACCACTACAAAATTCAATTCTCCATGTCAAGTTTATGTTCAACGTATGTGCCTAAGATTTGGAAAGAGCATTGGCAATATGGATCAATCAACACCAAAAAAGCGAGGGTAACAAAGACCGAATGAGCCTTCAAACAGTGGCGGAGGCTAGTATGGGCTGAGGTGGGCCACGGCCCACCCCCCAATTTTTTTTTCTATAGGGAAATTTCAAAAATACCCTCAGCTTATATTACTTTTCCGAAGTGGCCCACCCAGCATTCCCAGCCTTTTCCCCTTCCTCTGTTACGTTAGACACAACTTTTTCTCCCTCTTTGAAAACGCGACCTACCTACAAACCTATAACCTTCAACCCAAATCTCAGTGTTTGGTTGCAACTGAAAGGAATAAAATTTACTTCTTGATTGATAGACTACCCCGCCTTATCATGACTCTTCCAGTTTCTACAGTCACAACTGAGAGATCTTTTTCAACAATGAAGATTATCAAGACTAGGTGTAGAAACGAGATGGGAAGTGGGTTTCTAAATGATAGCATGGCGGTTATCAAAAGGGAAATTAGTGAAGTATTAGTTCTGAGTTAGTTGTTGATGATTTCAAGTTAGTTGTATCGCGTAACGACTTATTTTCATTTTCTAAGGTATGTAGTTTACCTTTTTGATGAAACTGTGTGCTTAGCGTTTATTACAACTAAAAAATTTATGTTTATATATTATAGTATATTTTGCTGGTCCACCCTCAATATTTTTTCTAGCTCCGCCACTGGTAACAATATTATAAATCAAGTCTTAGCTCCTAAGGCTCCTCTATTTCTTGGAGAAGAAGAATGAATTTCTTCTTATTTAGGGTTTTTTATGCGGCCTCTATTTAAAGAACGGGAGGGTTGCACTATTTCATTACTCCACATACACATACAATAGTCTGTGTTTCAGTCGATCGGATAAACAACGGTCTTTGTGTTTTAGTCAAAGAAAGAAAACAATCATAAGAACAATGTCTCTGCATGAGTCAATCACCAACCAAACAAGAGTTTCCCTCGGAATTGCAAAACATTTGTTCTCAAAACAATCAGAAAAGAACATCGTGTTTGCGCCATTGTCGCTGCAAGTTGTGCTCAGCATGACCGCTGCTGGCTCTGATGGTCCCACATGACAGCAACTTCTCGACTTCCTACGATCCAAATTAACTGATCATCTTAACTACCTAGCCTCACAACTTGTTTCTGTTGTGCTCTCTGATGCTGCTCCTGCCGGTGGACCTCGCCTCTCCTCTGTCGATGGTGTATGGATAGAAAAATCCCTTTCTCTTCAACCTTCCTTCAAACAAATTGTGTCGTCTGACTATAAGGCCACTTTGGCTTCCGTTGATTTCACATTTAAGGTATATATTGTATATCTTATTCTTTTCCCTACAATTTATGTGCTGTTTTTATTTTATGTTAATTAACTAGGATATACCGTCACAAACAGTTAGTTTTTATTCTTATTTTATTTCATTAGCCAATTTGGAGCAAATATGATTTTACACTTGAAGCATACATGAACTTTGTGTTGGTCTTCACTAGTAAGTATTATTTGGAATAACATCATTTTTTTAAAAATAAACTAACTAAAATTTAGCAACGTAATATGTGAAAATTTGATATATTCCTTACTGTTTTCCTCCATCCATCTAATTTAGCAACATAAGATGTGAGAATTAGACTAACTAATTATTATTTTTTTGATTGAAATACTCGTGAAAGAACTCATCTGATCTATTTGCATAATTGATTTTTAAATTTGATATGGTTTTTTAGGCTCCAGTAGTGCGTAAAGAAGTGAACATATGGGTTGAAAAAGAGACAAATGGCCTTATTAAAGAACTTCTTCCTCTAGGATCAGTTGATAGCTTAACTAGCCTCATCTTTGCTAATGCATTGTACTTTAGAGGAGCATGGAATGAGAAGTTTGATGTTTCAAAAACAAAAGACTATGATTTTCACCTTCTAAATGGCAGCTCAGTCAAGGTTCCCTTCATGACAAGCAATAAGAAGCAGTTTATTGAAGTTTATGATGATTTTAAAGTTCTTCGTCTTCCTTATAAGAAAGGTGAAGATAAGCGTTAATTCTCTATGTATTTTTTTCTTCCAAATGCAAAAGACGGGTTGTCAGATTTAGTTGAAAAAGTGGCCTCTAAATCCGAGTTCCTACACCATAACCTTTGTCTTTCTCAAAAGGTAATAGGTAACTTCAAAATTCCGAAATTCAATATTTCATTTGAGCTTGAAGCTACTCGTTTGCTAAAGGAGCTAGGAGTGGTTTAACCTTTCTCAGCTGGAGGTTTTACAAAAATGGTGGACTCTGATCTTGTGGGTAAAAGCCTTTCTGTAAGTTACATATTTCACAAATCTTTCATTGAGGTAAATGAAGAAGGCGTTGAAGCTGCTGCAGCCACTGCTACAATATTATCCAAGGGCTTTAGCTTTCCATCTCAACTAGACTTTGTAGCTGACCACCCTTTCTTATTTCTGATTAGAGAAGATTTGACCGGAACAATCATCTTAGTGATCGCTAATAGATAAATAGGAAACCTACTTTCTAATAGAAACGAGTGTAGACTCGTAGCGTTGCCTCAGCTAGACATATAATAATTTTTGAAATCTTAATTTTCGTCTTTTATATTGAATAAGTATGTACAAACACTAGAGTCTAATATATGATCTCACAATCATAATTCATAATCAAGAACCTAAATTTTATTGCACTCTTGTTATTGTACACTACAAGAAAACTGCGTTTTAGCGTCAGTCAAAAACCCACTCTAAGATGGCAAAAATTGATGCTAACACTGATTTAGCGTTGGATTAGCGTCGGTGTCGGGCAGGCTAAAGAACTCGAAGCTACTAGGTAGAGTCGGATATTTGGACTCCGAGGCTAATGTAGCGTCGATTATGCCGAGTTTATTTCGACTCTACAATGAGTCGAGGCTATTAATTTCAACATCTAAAAAGTCAACTAAATCATGTAGAGTGAGCCCAACCGACACTGAATTATTCAGTTAGAGTCGGACAGGCACACTCTAAAGTCAACATTTAACTAGTCAACAATATTTTGTAGAGTCAGATGGGCCGACGCTAGATCAATTTTTTTTAATAAAAAAAATTTCTTTTACCATATACCCTATTTTTCTTAATTAAACTAACCGGACAAGTTTTGTTATTAATATTATAGATAGATAATATAAGGAACAAGAATCACATAGAGACATGTGATTATCTATACTCTACACAATATTTTACCTGATCAATGCTCTTATAAACTTACTATAACCCTTAGTCTTTAACATAAGAATCACACAAACATACATAACTATGATGACTCGTTCATAACTCTTGAAGTTTAAAACAAACATCTCAAATCAATTATCCAATTCAACCAAGACAAAAACACAATAATGAAATTAAAAAGCTTTTCCTACATTAATTAAAAAGCCAAATTTTAAGGCTTAATTGCACTTTCGGCCCCCTATGTTTCAAGAAGTTGCGATTTTGGCCCCCTAACTAATTAAAATACAAAACAACCCTCTATGTATTGGATCTTTGGCAGTTTTGGCCCCCTAGACCAATTTTGACTCGGTCAACGCTGACGTGGCACTTCAAAGCAATGCACACGTGGCAGCTTTGAAGTGTCACGTCAGCGTTGACCGAATCAAAATTGGTCTAGGGGGCCAAAACTGCCAAAGATCCAATACATAGGGGGCTGTTTTGTATTTTAATTAGTTAGGGGGCCAAAATCGCAACTTCTTGAAACATAGGGGGCCAAAAGTGCAATTAAGGCAAAAGCTTTTCCATCATTCTCAACATCAAAGTAATCCTCGTGAGTCACTTCCTTCAAATCCTGCTTCGACTTCTTTGCCTACATTAATTAACAATTTTTATGAAAAAATTAAAAACTAAATTGAACAACTTTTTCACTATTTAACAACGAAAAATTTACAATGCAAACAAGTTCTATCACTCAACTTAATTAATGACTCAACTGGTCACAAATATATTAGGGATATTTAAAAGTTTATTTAGATAAAATTTGAATACATAAATGTAAATATTTAAAATTATAACTAACCTGAGGCTTTCACATGCTATTGATCATTTAAAATTAAAAGAATATACATAAATACTTACTAAAGTAGGGTTGTTGATGTTTTGTTCTATAATCTCAGCTAGAGACCTCACAGGAGACTAAGCGAGCTCTTGCAGATATTTGTTGATATACAATTTGAATTCTCAAAGTAAAGTTATCATTTCACCACTTTGAAGAGGGTCCAGAACGGTGCTTAAATTTTCTACTTCCAAATGATCCACCACTGTGGCACCTATTTGTCTTGATCTGCATATAAAACTGACACAGTGGTGTTAGTGTTACAATAAAATTTGATATTATTTTATTTTCATTTTATTGTTTGTAGTATGAATATAGTGTCTCCGTGTGTGCTAGTGAGAATCAGTGAGCAATTGAGGGGTGTGTGTTATGAAGTAGTATATTGTATTTTTACCTCAACACATTGAGATGATCCTCAAACATGGAAATGACTTTGGATCCCTTATGAGGAATCAAAAATGGATTTCTTAAAACACCTCTTTTCTTTCCTATGAGACTATTGAGGAATTGCCTATAACCACCTGAAGGTATAAACTTAGATGTTGACTTTGTAGCTTCATAATCTCTTGGGTCAAATCCAACAATTACATCAAGCACATGAACTGCATCTGAAGCTGTCCTGCATATTGTCATGTGCAAAATATACATACATATATTCTCACATTTAAAATTAAAGGGCAAAACTACATCAGCGGTACTTTAACTTAATTTAAATTTTTAAACAGATGTTTTATCTTTTTTATTTTCGTTTCATGTTAATCATTTATGTTTTAATACGTTTGATACTTACCCGATAGTATCTTGACGAGGTGAAATTGGTATGACACCAGCCCTGCTAGTTAGTCCAACAGTGGGCTTAATTCCCACTACTGGATTGTGATCAGCTGGACAGATAATAGAGCCATCAATTTCTATCCCCAGTGAAACTGCAACCATGTTAGTTGCCACTGAAATTGCAGATCCAAAGCTAGACCCGCATGGACTTTTGGACTCCACGTAAAGGTTCTTCATAACATAACATAACTTTTAAATTCATCTTTTATAAATCAGCGATAACATACTTCAAATTAAATCAACCAATGTCAAAGTTATCATATCACAATTGTCATTTATATTGTGAAATCAAATTTCCACTCTATTTAATGCTGAATTTGATAGCCAACGACCAACGTAATTAAGTTCTAAATTAGTAAGATTTTGCATTACATAACTACTCAAATATGTTATATACTCATATTTACTAATCTGTTATACAATACTTCAAATTAAATCAACCAATATCAGAGTTAACATGTTAGAATGTTCATTTATATTTACCTAAGATTGCTAAAAGCTAATTGTAAAAGCTGCATACAGCAGACTTAAATCAATGCAACAATGTGGATGTATATATCAAATCAATCTCAGGTAAAGGAATTCCACTCTTGAAGTACTCTCCAGGATATATCAACTCACAAGTACTCATTTTAGGCACCAATGCAACAAGGTGGATGCATAGATAAATATACCTATATTGAATTAATTGCAGTACACGCATTCACGACTTCAAACTTTCTTAGGCAGCTCTCCCTCAATTTCTATGCGCTACAACAGACAGAAAAAACTCCATATATATTAAATCTTCATAAATAATATAAGCATGATTATAACTATATGTCATGGTTAATATGTCAACTTAAACTGCACAAACTATAACAAAGTGTTGCATAGTAGAACCACATATTTTCCATGAAGGACAAATACAATGGTGGTAAGAAATTGAAAATAAGTTGAGGACTTGTTTAAAATTTATATAATTGGTTGTGCTTGTGCCACCATATCAGTTTCTGCTTGATAATAAGAGCTATCAAACCTTGTTTAACAATACTACTTTTTTTATTAAAAAAAAAAGAAAAGAAAAAGTGGAACCGCATAAAATTAACACCCGTTACAACAAATTAAATTATATAAGTTGTAAATGAATAACCTTTCATTTTTCTAAAACTAACTCGGTTTTCACAACTTCTAGTTTTGCATGAAAATCATCAACCATTTTCAGTAGTTCCTTGTTCTCATTGTATTTTACAAAGTAAAAACAATCAAAATTTTAGAATAAACTGACCAATCCTTCTAATAATAATAATAACTCCCTAATTTTCTTAATTAAACATGCACAACAAACAAAGCGAGATTGAACTCACAAGACAAGTTTTTTCCTAAAATTATAAATAATAGGATGAACAAGATGAGTAACTTGAGAAATTTATATACAGTATACGCAATATTTTACCCTGTTAGTGCTCCTATTAACGTACTGTAACCCTGAGTCTTTCAAGAGTTTCTTCAGCACAAGAATCTCCAAGACCTGGCAATATCTCCAAACAAGTCAATCCATACTGTACAAATTTATGAGGTTTCAAAGAGAAGTGAAATTAAAACCAATTTCAGAATCTTTAAGCAAACAAATATAAAAGATAAATTACATGATTAATAAAGCATGCCAATAAACCAGATCAAAATGAAGCATGCGTACAAGGTTTGTTCTGGGGAAATTTAAGTGCATTTACATTCCATTTGCATTACATAAAAATAAAAGACCAAGCTGTCTAATGTCTTCCTAAAAAATTCTTTAGAACAACATTAACATCCAAGTTTCTTTAAGGATAATAACATTTCAAATTTCCACTTGAAAATAAAAGACATGCCAAAAAAAACAATACTAATAATAATAATTTGCTCTTCCTCATGACATAAAACTTTGCTTTGACTTTCAAATTCAGCATCAGAACCCTCATCATCTTCCCCATCCACATCGTCATCCTCGTCAATGAACTTCTCCACGTATTCATAATCAGAATTACAACTTGAGTCTTCATATATAAACTCCAGTTCAACATTATTATATAATAAGGGTCTGAAATGTCCTCCCACATTTGTAAATCTTTGATTTGACTATTCAATGGCATAGACCAGGCATTGTGTCTGCAATAACAAACGCAGCATCATCCGTGAGGCCATTAAATGACATCCCTTAAAGTGTTAGCGGTTTCAAAACAGCACAACTTTGGCCAGCAACTCAAGAGATTTCTCAGATTGGAAGCCATGTGAAATGTCAACCTCCTCTAATAGTGAAAACTTCTTTGCAACTTCACACCATCCTTTATCTGAAATTCTCTCGCAGGATTCAAGTCGTATGCATCTTAGTGACCTGCCCTACATAAGTTATTATACAACACTAACAAGGATCATACACAAGTTCCTTAAACAAACTGTCAAAATCATTTTCCAAGCAGCCTAACAGCTTCTCCTTAGGCTTTCATCCTCCTGCAAAGGACAATAAACCTGAAAATCGGAAAAATGAATCATTACTTTGCTACATTATTTGTAGAAGTCACTTTATCAACCAATGATGTAATCAGCCTATTATATTATCAACTTGAAGCCACCAAATTTTGAAGCAGCACGTGCAATCAAAACAAATTTCTGCCAACAGATTAAAGTTTTAAGACAAAACTAAATATTAACGATGAAGAAAAAAAAAAGGGGAAATTAGTGGGAGAAAATTTCAGTAATAATGTGGGAGCACTTTTGGTTTTGCGTTTTGTTATATCACTTACTTCTTGTAAGCATTAAACTATTTTTGTAGCCTTGTATATGTATTGCAATAAGTTATTATTATACTCACTTGTTTCAAAAAAAAAAATTATACTCACTGCTATATGCAAATGACAATGATATCTCAGACAACATAGCAACTTTGGAACATAAAGGACATCTACTTAACATAGGGGTATGGTATTGATGAGTCAATAAATTAGTGTTTTTAATATGTTATTTGAGTCTATTTTATTTAAATTTGATTTAGTTTTATTTAAATATTATTTCATTTTTGAATTATTTTACTTCAATTGCAAATTATTATATTTCATGAACAAATATCTAAAGATTTAGTCTTGGAGTAAAAGAAAGAGGATTAGGAGCTGATTCGAGATGAAAATACGAAATATGGGACAAAAATATGTCACTCCCCAAAGTCAGAGACATGGCACGGCCCGTGCCACCAGCAGCACGGTCGTGCCAACCTTCAGAGTGCTCTTTTGCTGC
>Ga0228710_1003530_pt1 | contig 24830 bp, 11 predicted proteins | sample MedpolnodulmetaG_FD_177995 | JGI IMG/M metagenome (GOLD analysis project Ga0228710, IMG submission 177995) | Root nodule microbial communities from Medicago polymorpha collected in Santa Monica, California, United States - pink nodules | ecosystem: Host-associated > Plants > Roots > Nodule...
ATATAAATTCTCAACAATTACATAATAAAACCTCATTTTATTAATACTTTGATACAATTACATAATACATAATTTGATACATTTTATTGAAATAAAGTAAATATGCTTCTTTGAGGTAAAAATATATCAACTTAGGGGTAACAAAGGATCAAGGTCGGCGCAAAAAGAGACCAGCCTTCTTGGAGCAAAAGGACATCATCCCTTCGGGGTAAGTGTAAATGTGGTTCTTTTTATACCCCAAGAAAGAGTGTTTTTACCCACGGTAAAAATATTATCGGGATAAAAAGAATCAAATTTACATTTACCCAGAGGATTGACCTCTTTGTGCCCCAAGCCGGTTGGCCTATTTTACCCCCTTCCTTGACCCTTTTTTACCACTAAGTTGACCCCCAAAAAAGCTAAAAAAACACTAAAACTATGAAGGTGAAAGAGTGAGGAGAAGAATGAGTGAATGTGAGGAAATGGTGAAGGTTTAAGGGGGTATTTATAGGGGGAAATAGTTGCATAGATTTTATATGCACTAAATGCAGTCAAAAAATAGTAAAAAAAAAGTGTAAAACTCAATAAAACCAAGGTTGAATAACCGACCAAAGTCCAAAAAACGTGTTCTTGAGTTGTGACCACCGACCAAATTGGCGTGAGTTAACTCACGCTAGTGTTAACCTTGGCGTGACTTAAGTCACGCTAGTGTTAAACTTGGCTTCAGTTAAGTAACGCTATTGTGCCCGGTTGTCACACACTTTTGTTAATTTTTGCATTTGTCTTATAATTGCGTATTTAATTAATAAATTCCAATAAAGTAAATAAATAAATTAGAATAATTCAGCGTTAATTTGAATAAAAATTGCGTATTCAACAAATTCGAATAAAAGTTACATTATATTACATTCGGGAATTCAGCGTAAATTCGAATAAAAGTTACATTACATTACATTCGGGAATGTTCCTTTCAACTACAACAATTGTCTTACCACTGAATGGGGTAAATTCAAACTAGCTAAACACCAACTCTCAAGCATTCATCCAGAAGTTCTATTGTTACATTCAAAAGATTAAATTCTTCTTAGTTTGGTTTAGATGATGGTATTCAAGTGCCAAAAGAATGAGGTCCAGTCATTGACACTTCAATACCTTCATCTAAACCAAACTAACAAGAATTTAATCTTTTGAATGAAACAATAACACTTCCGGGTGAATATTTGGGAACTGGCGTTTAACAAGTTTGAATTACACAATCTAGAGGAAGATAATTGTTGTAGTTGGAAGGTGCATTCCCTACCTAATCACGATCTTCTGGCGGAATCAAACTTTTGATGATATCTTCAGTTGATCTCAGCAACGTTACCTGCATATCGATCCACTAGAACATGTTGTGCTCCCAAAACATGCTCGTCACATTTTCGTCGTTCTTTAACTCCACCCAAGTGAATGATACACTCCCCTCGTCGAGCGTTGGATGTTTATTCCGAACGTATTCCACCCACCTTGTGTTCCTAGGGTTGACTCCTTGGTTGAATTCATTCAGTTGATCCTTGAGACCTCTTAATGTTACATCAAGGCACCAAACCTTCAACCTCTGAGGTTCTCCGCTGTTGAATTCTGCATGAACGTCGATCCACCCAGCCATTGCTTCAAATCTACACAATAAGAAATTATACACAATCAATAAAAAACTCATTCAAGCAGTTCATCAAACACTTGGAGTGCAAATTATACATAAACCCTAAAAATGATAACTACAACATAAACATGCAAACTCTAAATAATTAAGCAATATTACTCATTTGCATGTAACATTGTATCATATCTTGCAAAAAAAAAAATTTAAGCAAACCCTAAATCTAAAAAAATCTAATCTAAGTGTAAAAAATCTATCATAATCATGCAAACATCTAAACATCATAACAATTAAGCATTATAAGCCATTTGCATGTAACATTCTATCATTTCTTGCAAAAAAAAATTAAAATTTTAACAAAACACTAAACCTAAAATATTCTAGATTAAGTGAAAAAATCTATCATACCAACATAATTTAAGTGAAAGTTTACTTGTCTTGTTGTGGAGTGTTGTTTGATTTGAAGTTGAAGGAATTTTGGAGTTGGGTAATTTGAGAGAGAATTGAAATTTAAGTGTGTGTTGTTTGAAAATGAGGCAGAATGAGGCTCAGTCTGGGCTAATAACAGCACGTAGCGTGAGTTAACTCACGTTACGTGACTTAACTCATGTTACGTGACTTAAGTCACGCTACTCTTATAACTGACGTGAGTTAACTCACGTTACGTGAGTTAACATGCGTAAGAGCATTTTGGACATTTACTTTGGGAATGAGGAAACCATTTGGGTAAAGAGCGGAATTCATAATATTTGACTATGAAAACTGCTGTTGACACATCACGTTTGGCTAAAAAAACACATAAATTACTAAAATGCCCGTTCGACAGTTAACTGCCGCGGAATATAACCGACGGTAATTAACTACCGATGTGATTATTTTTCATCGACAGTTAACTGTTGTTGCAATTTAAAAATAAAAAAAAACGTTGAAGGGACATGGCCATGATCATTCACATGCACTCATTGCTGCTAATGAAGAAACTGTTGTACGACACGTTGTTGTTTCTCAGGTATATATATACCAAAAATTGTATAAAAATTTAATTTTTATTGTTCTGTTTTGTTAAGTTAGATTATTATGTATTCACTTCCTCTGTTTTACAATTACAAAACACATGAACTCAACTCAATTATTAAAATGATTATAGTACATTATTAATTATATAAACATACCAGTACTATGAGAGATTTAAGAGGTGGAGTTTTGTGTGCCTTTAAACAAAACATACTTGAGAGATTTGAGAGGTGTAATAAAAAAGTATGAAACAACTCCTCGGTATTTAAGTGCCGATGAAGTTTTATTAAAAAAAAAAAAATTGCAACGGCAGTTAACTGCCGATGAAAAATAACCACATCGGTAGTTAACTACCGCCGGTTACATTCTGCGGCAATTAACTATCGAAGGGGCATTTGAGTAATTTATATGTGTTTTTAAGCCAAACGTGATGTGTCAACAACAGTTTTCTTTGACTATTTGCAAACTTTGCTAAAAAATCTTAGTAATCTAACTGGATTAGGATTCTCCTCATTTCTCAAAAAATATAAAGAGTTTTATTCGGAGAGAATTACACAAAAAATAAATAGTATATATCTTACCATCATTATTATTATTTTTTAAATGACAATTATGCTTATCTCACTTCAAATAGAGTCATACATTTTTTAAGAAATTGAGAGAGTCTAAACTCATACCGAAAAACCTAAATGATTAATTCATTGTTATATGTCATCATAGAGTCTCTACTAGGATTTCAAAGTTTTGGATTATTCATTTCAAACTATCACAAAATTGAATCACATCATTTTATTTTTTCCTTATTATTTTTATTTACATAGCTTGTATTTTATAAGGGGGTACATATTCCTAACCTTTAAATTAGTGGGTTAACTTGCGTTCTCGGCCACTTCTTCAAAGGCGATGGCAATTAACTAAAGGTGTCAATATCATAGGGCTTTGAAGTTTAGGCCCCAGCCCACATAGTAAGGGGGCTTGAAAATTCAAAAGATTAAAAAGCCCACATTCATGCAAGCTCACAAATAAAAAAATCAAAAGGCCTCAAAACCCCAAAATTTCCATAAACATTTTTTTAAAAAACAAATAACTTTTTTTTTACCGAAAAAACTTTTTTTTACTGAGAAAAACTTTTTTTTTTATCGAAAAAAACTTTTTTTACTGGAAAAAAACTTTTTTTTTATCGGGAAAAAAAACTTTTTTTTTTACCTTTATAGTGGACTTTTTTAGGCCCACAAATAAATAGATTTTAGAGTGGGCTTGACCCCAAATATTTTGTTCAATTAGAGGACTTTAATTTAGTGGGCTTGGTGAGGGCTTTTTTAAGTGGGCTTTAAAATTTGGGGCTCTATTGACACCTCTACAATTAACATCGAAAGTTACTTTATGCACCTGCGTTTTATTTTATGTATGCCCCTTTTGCTCACAATGTTATTTTAGAATATTTCTTTTAGAAAAACTAGTTATAAAGTTTTTATTTACATTTTTTTAGAAAAATGGTTTATAAAATAAGACTAAGATAAACAATTTGTTGGAAAAGCAACAGAAAATCTCCACACACAAATCAAAGAAAAATACAAGATAACTCACAAAATTTACATTAAATCCTCTCATGTAACTTCGATATGAAGAAAAAAAAAACATTGAAAACCCTCTCAACTACAATTTTTGCACGTGAAAATTGCAAACTCTCTCAATTGACACAATTACACAAACCGTCAATACATAAAAAAGATTAGAGTTATTGCGGTGAAGAAAACTCAAACTAATTCTCCATATTTGTAATAACTCTTTACTTCATTTTTCTTCCCACTATTCGATGTGAGACTCAAATGTATATCCAATTCAACACAACGTAACTTCCATTCATTCAAAGTCTCACATTTCTTTACTTTGTTATCAGCCTTATCCTTACAAAAGACTATATCATCATCATATGTAATCACATTTTCAAAAGGAGCACTATTCTACTTTTTTCACAAAGACTCGATGAATTTTGGACATTTAACCAGTGTATGATAAAATTCATCACAATAATGAAATTTGACAGTACGAATATATCTTGGTTGCAATCTTTACCATATTGACCACCATATTTTTTTCGTTGCCCACCTTTAATTACTAATATTTGACTGTCTTGAGAAGATTTATCAATATCCATCATTTGTTGGCTTTCTTTTATCGATCTCATCTCATCACCTCAACTGACTACAATTTTCATGCTAACATTGATTGCACTAGTGATTTATAAAATTTGGGAAGTGAAGTCAATGAAGGCAATGCTTGCTCTTCATCTTTGATATTGTTATCTGCCTTCATACATCTAGATATCAACTCGTTAATCTTAATAATATGATCAAGATGAATGTTCAGAATACTCTTTTTTCAACACTTACCATTATATATGATGAAATTCACGTGGGTCTCAACATATTATGTGAGACCATGTTGATTTCATTTAGCAGTAGTGTGCGTTAGAGTGAATATTGAAAAGAAAGAGTTCCTAGCACTGCTCATTTGATCAAACACGTTACCTTTATCTTCTATCTTCAGCGAGTAGAGCCTCATTTTCATCATCAATAGGTTGGTTAATGGGATTGACGCATACATTCATTTTAACAAATCTCACAATTTCTTTGGACAGTACAATCACTTTTGTTTTGTAGTAAGTGTAAGTTAAAAGTCTCACATTACTCAGAAGACCAATGACTTAATGTTTTGGATAAAGATGTGGTGTCAAACTCAATTGTATGGTTGCTCTTGATCCAACGTGAATGATCTCCTGAACACCTCTCATGATCGAACAACTTTAATATTTTTGAAGTTAATAAAGGTAATTGGCTGAAACTATAGAATAAAGGTAATTGATTGGCTCTTCAAAAGAAAAGAACACCGTTGGTACAGTAGAGGCATGATGATGACTGCATCAAGGTTTTGAAAATCCTGTTAACACCCAGCTTTGAAATTACCGGCAAAATATAAGATTTTATGCAACTTGTAACGCTGACTAATTAATACCGAAAGTAACAAAAACAATTTATTTATTCAAATTATTTGGGTACTACAAGTACAACTTGATTAGTTTATATAAAAAAAAAAAGTACAACTCGATTACTTCCTTTCAAGGAAAAAATCTTGATTACTTGAAGTATGCTAAGGAAGACTAAGTAAAACATATCAACATCTATCCTTTCTGTATTTACAATGCTTTCCAATTATTTGGATTTTCATGCCTATATGTTGATTCCATAAAATGAGATAACTGGAATCAGTAAAAACTAAAAAATGCAGTTGGTAAATTGAGAGTTGTGAATTTATCATGCCAAATGTTTGAATTAGAGTTGGTGTGTTACCACCAACAAGAGACTTTGATCCCTTCAGTAAAAGGTTAATGATTCGATTTGTTACTCATGTACATGGAAAATAAATCGATTGGGAGGAGTGAGCTTACTATGTATGTCTCACATGTTCCTTGACGTAGATTGATCACTATGAAATGATAGTTAAAACTTCATACATATTACATGATAACCTAAAAACAAAAACAAAAATCGGTATGTTAACGGGTCAGGTTGGTTATTTGCTCATTTGATGCCTAAAAAGTTACGGTTTAACTGAGTTAGGCATCAAATTGGGTTGGATAAAAAGTCTGTATTTTTTAAGTTAAACTCCTATCATTCCAACTAGATGATGAACATGTCGGTTTGAGTCGGATTATTGGATCCATGGTAAATATTTTTGAAATTCAAAATAAAATAAAGTTTAATATTGTTAAATTCTACAATTTAAAATTTTAACACTTACATAAAATAAAAACATTTTTAAATCATTATAAAAACCTTAAACTACATTAACAAAAAATTAAAAAATATTTTTTTTAACGGGTTGCGTTTGCATGTTGAAGAATTTGAAATCTTAACCTTGTTTTATAAACCAAAACACTTTGGGTTTGAATGGATTGGATTGACTTGAATTATCGAGTGAACATGTCACTCATGAACATCCTAGATTAGAGTCCCAAGGTAATTAATAATTACGGATTATCAATTACAACTTAATTTATTTTGTCATGAAAATATTACAACCTAATTTCTTAAATTTATAATATCATTTCCAATTAAATATTATTTTTTTTTGAAGGAATTTCCAGTAAAATATGGCAGCTAGGTTTCTTTGGCCTCTTAAAAAATAATGGCAGTTAAGGTTCCTCAACGTGACAGCACTACAAACACATTTTGGAGAGGTCGCCTCCAACAACTTTATTTTCTTTTATATATTTTGTTTCCTTGCCCCATATAGTTATATGATATACTTTTTTTACACATATTATATACTAAAATTGCTACATTCAACTTTGAAAAAGAAAATAGGAAGAACGAATATCATATTGAATAATGATCAATACTATTATTAAGCTAAAAACAAAATACTCATTCATATAAACTGTAAATCCTACCATATATAACAGTCTGATCTGATATTCTGATTAGTGCACATTTAACCAGATTTAATCATAATAATATTTTGAGCACATAGTTGACCATTTGATATTTTTTTAGGAGAGGAGGTTTATAATATTTCTTTAGATATAAAAACACTGATACACGACGGCACATCAACATACGACGGCACATCAACATAAGTGTGGGAGCTAGCTGAAAATGAGGCTACCCCTACCAATGCATGAGCAATCTTATTTGTTTTACTCCGAATAAACAACGCGTTTTTTTATATAAAAAAAAAAAAACAATTGATTTTTGTGGCAGTATTTGTAATACTTAATGTAGTGTGTGTACTATTTTTCTATACACAAAATTATCAGCTCTCTGATCACATAATCTTGTAGTAATTCCGAGCAATATATATATGGGAACAGTAAATCGGTAATATTTGTAAGCAATTATGCAGACAAAAAAATTTCAGCCAAATCTTTATAAATGGATGCGCTAGCTTAATTTGTGATGTAGTTTTCAGTCAGTTCATGCTGAACAGTTATGCTAGTTTTACAAGGATGTAAGGGGTTACTTGCTCTTTTGTGGTATCATTGAGCCACTTTCCACTTTCTTAATTCTTTGCTATCAAATTTAAATATATTATATTATTGTAGGAAATATGAAAAAGAAACCCTAGATGCTTTAATTGTGCTAAGCATATAAGATACAAAAAAAAGTTTAATCTCTTTTGATAGGAAACTGACATAAGCTTCAATCCTCTGAACCAGCTATGAGACTAATCTTTCGAGTCACATTCATTGAACAAAAAAGTTTCAGCTTTGAAAACTCATATAATCCATTTCCTTTAAATGTACGTTTAGATTGACGGTGAATTTGACATAATCACAGTTGACCACTTTGATTTTCGCGAAAGTTACACTTTAGTGCTTCAATAAAGTCACGGTGCCACAATGGTTTTGTCGATATCACCGTGAATCCAAACATGCACTTGATAAATTTTTATATTAATGGAAACCTATGTATATAAATATAAAATACTTAAGTATATATATCCTTGCAACAATACCAGAAAACTTAAAAATTTGTTCATGGAATGAGAAGGAAGAAAACAGAAGAAGACGAAGGACTGGTCTGTCCAATTATTTAAACCATATCAATATTTTTATATACAGATAATGAAGCAACCACCACTAAAACAATAAGAATAATAATAATGTTCAACATCATCAATAATAAGAATAATAATGTATAACATCAACAATAAAACTATAGGAAAAAAACATAATCAACTATGCATTGTACTAATTCAATCTCTAACTCGTCTTCCATCTCTTTCCTAGCTACCTCCTGCAGTTTCCTTTCCAGGCCTAAAGTCAAACACCATATTTTAACAATATTCTTTCTTCTACAAGGGTATAACTTTTATACAAGTTCACTATATTATAGGATTGATCAAGGTTCATTTTTTCTTTCTTTGAAAAATCTCTAAGGGGTGCTGTTTCCAAGGCCAGAAAATGAAATAGAATTCAGAAGAATTTGTATGGTACTATAAGGGGAAGATGAGAAGTTAGTTAGCATGGATTCAAGTTTGATAACCCTTTGGGGTAAAATCTCTTTCAGATTATGATGGAGCTACAAGTTACTAGGATATTTAGATTGGTTGTGGCATGTGTTCTATGTTTGTGTATATTTATCAGATCAGCTTCTTCTGCAACTAAAGGTTAGTAACTAAATACTATAATTCTTTTAGATCATAATAATATCTATTACTTGATTTCTTTCCCTTTAAACATAGAAAACAACATATTTTAATTAACATGAAAGGCCATGGGATGACCATAATTAATAATGAGAAGAAAAAAAAATAAGAAACTTGTTTTTTTACAAGGATTGTAAAATAGAACTAGTAGTTTCATACTTCCAATACTGAGAATCTTGAAACAATTTCACTTTTTCTTTATGTTGCTAAAATTTCTTTCAAGGGAAAATCCAATTTTGTACAAAATGAATTTAACCTGTGACATTTTCCTTGTAGGGTTTGAGAGCATAGCATGTTGTGCTGATTCAAATTACACAGATCCAAAAACCACCCTAACTTACACAACAGATCACATCTGGTTCTCTGATAAAAGAAGTTGCAGACAAATACCCGAAATTTTGTTTAGCCACAGAAGCAATAGAAATTATCGAATATTTGAAATAGATGAAGGAAAGAGATGTTATAATTTGCCAACAATTAAGGATCAAGTATATTTGATAAGGGGCACATTTCCCTTTGATAGTTTAAATTCTTCGTTTTATGTTTCGATCGGGGTAACAGAACTAGGTGAATTGAGATCGTCTAGGCTCGAAGACTTGGAAATTGAGGGAGTTTTTAGAGCCACCAAAGACTACATAGATTTCTGCTTATTGAAGGAGGATGTCAATCCCTTCATTTCTCAGATTGAATTGAGGCCATTATCTGAAGAATACCTACATGGCTTTGCTACTAGTGTTTTAAAACTGATAAGCAGAAATAATCTTGGGGACACAAATGATGATATAAGGTATGTGATCTTACTTTATTTTTAGGTAGATTCCACCTCTATTTTACAGGGAGAGTGTCTCTCAGGAAACCTACAAGGCTTAGGGTTTGTCACTACTTGGTTCTTATGGAAGCATCATATGTTCATACTTAGTAGATATATATTGTATAAAAATCAACATCTTTCTCTGTAAGGGATAGAAATTGCAATTCATGTTATGTTGAGCATATTTAAACCAAAATAATTTGAGGAATATGATGCATGAACCTTTCTGCCAAATACATGACATAACCTATGTTTCACTTTACATATAGAATTATAAGATGAGTTTACATCTTTATATTAACTTTGATCTTTATGATGCATTGAGATACACCTGAATTTAAATAACAAATGGAGAAGCAAGAATCTAGAACTCTACCATTCAATCCATTGTAATATGCAACTCACAAGAATTAACTATTGCCGCTTCAGATTAAATACCCCAAAGGATCCTAATCTAGTGTAGCCTTAGTTTTCTATTGAAGTGATTTGTGTTTAGAGTTTGGTCTGCATCTGCAACTTTGTTTTGTTGCTCTAATGTCATGACTATGAACACTGACAGAAAGGTCTCATAATATCGGTATCTATCAATTTTAGGTTCCCAGATGACCAAAATGATAGAATCTGGAAATGGAAAGCAACTTCAACTCCATCATCTGCCCTTCCACTGTCTTCCAATGTCAGCAATGTTGACCTCAAAGACAGTGTCACACTCACACCTCCTCTACAAGTTCTGCAAACAGCTCTTACTCACCCTGATCGACTGGTGTTCGTCCACGACGGCCTCGAGACCGATGATTATGAATACTCCGTGTTTCTCTACTTTCTTGAATTAGATGACACTGTCAAAGCAGGACAAAGGGTGTTTGACATCTATCTAAACAATGAGATTAAAAAGGAGAAGTTTGATGTATTGGCTGGAGGGTCCAAGAACAGTTACACTGTCTTGAACATTTCAGCAAATGGATCACTCAATATAACCTTAGTCATGGCATCTGGATCTAAGTTTGGACCCCTTTTGAATGCCTATGAGATCCTGCAGGCACGGTCGTGGATTGAAGAGACCAGCCAAACAGATGGTAAGTTTAAACTAAGATTGCTAAATTGATGAATATTATTAACCTTTAACCAATTTAATATTTCCTTCTCCCTCTTACAAAAACTACTGTTTCCTGTCAGTGGAAGTTATTCAGAAGATGAGAGAAGAACTGCTGCTGCAAAACCAAGAAAATGAAGCATTGGAGAGTTGGAGTGGAGACCCTTGTATGCTTTTCCCTTGGAAAGGAATAACATGTGATGATTCAAACGGTTCATCTATTATCACTAAGCTGTAAGTCCTTCCACTTTTTAGGGTTTGTTTGAATTTGCTTATTTGAGTTTATCTATTGACATAAGCACTTGTGAGACTGATTGGAAGAACTTATGGAAACAACTTATGACATGTTTATAAGCTGTTTCTGACTTATTCCCTTAAGTTCTCCAGGATAGCTTATGAAAACAATTTATAGCTTATACGAAACAATTTGATTTTAGTTTATCTTTTGTTATAGACATAAACACTTATATGGCAAGCGTTTGTGCTATAAACGCTCAATTTAACTGTTTATCCAAACAGGACTTTAATGCATCCATATGTGCTTACAAGTTTTGCACTATTTTCCCCAAGGTGTTCGTAAACCATCAACATTTTCCTTTATTTCCTGCAGGGAACTTTCTTCCAACAATCTCAAAGGAGCAATTCCTTCTACTGTCACTGAGATGACCAACTTACAAATACTGTACTGCTTCCAAGTCTCTTATTTAAAAACTTCCACATTATTTTTGGTTGGAAACAGTGGACTGTTTCTATACATTAGTTAATAATGTAATAACAATTTTGTTATGTGCAGGAATCTGAGCCACAACCATTTCGATGGTTATATCCCCTCGTTTCCACCGTCCTCCTTGCTGATATCAGTGTAATTATCTCTTCTCATGTTTAACAAATGACCTAGGATGATACTATATGAGCTTATTGCACTTCTATTATCCTTGTAAATGCTAACAGAACTAAAATATGATAGAATATGCTGTATATAGTCCAACTCCTGTTGGTTACATAAGGTAGACATCTATACGAAAGTTCCTTATGAATAAATAATCCTTGAGAAATATGTTTTGACATTATGTTGCATATATTGCTCAATTTCTTTCTTCCTGCTGTTATTCAAATGCCTAAGTTAAATATGCTAAATTTCTATTACATTTAAAAATTACCACTATTTTTTTATTCAAATGATTGATATACATTTTTATGGATCAGGGATCTGAGCTACAATGATCTTACGGGACAGCTTCCAGAATCCATTATCTCACTGCCACATTTAAAATCATTGTAAGTTTTATATGTTGGCATTCTACTTCATCTATATTAGGAAGCTATTTTTAATTGTTGTATATGTTTAGTATACAACAATTATTCAGCTTGTATTTGATTTATTTCCAGATATTTTGGGTGCAATCAACACATGAGTGACGAAGATACAGCAAAGTTGAACAGTTCCCTAATCAATACAGAGTATGAAGTATTATTGATGCATAACAATAGAATAGAAGTTTTTAAAATAAAATAAATCAAAATTTACTTGTTTCTGTTTTCACAGTTATGGGAGATGCAAAGCAAAAAAACCGAAGTTTGGACAAGTATTCGTGATTGGAGCTATTACAAGTGGATCACTTTTGATTACTTTGGCTGTTGGAATTCTATTTTTTTGTCGTTATAGACACAAGTCAATTACTTTGGAAGGATTTGGAAAGACCTACCCAATGGCAACAAGTAGGCATTTTATCATTTATAATCTATTGTAACATATGTCTATCTGCATTCTAAAGTAACATATTTGCTTTTTAGACTAACAAACCAAAACTATAGTCACATCATTCTGCATAGACAATCTCAGATCACAAGATCTAAGTGTTATCTTTAACATAGTGCATGGTTTACAAATACAGGGAATAAGATTTTTATAACCCTGAGATTAAATCAACTTTTCTAATTTCTTCTACAGATTTACTCACTATATACACATAAGTGAAGCAAATAAAATGTAACACTAGCATTTCAGTCAGGAATTTGCACATAATGTTTTACACAATGGTAAAATAAGATAAATATATTTTAAAAAATTATCATCCAGTGTGAATTCCTAGATATATGGCTACAAACAAATTTATATTCCATCTGTACAATAACAAGAATATCAATTGAAAAAAGAATACTTATGATCATGATAGATGATATTAGTTTCTGTAGAGGATCATTACTATGATGAAAGTGATGATTTTAGCATGTTTGGTTGGATCTAATCTACACTGTATATATGACATTCTCCAACAAAAATATGCAGATATAATTTTCTCTTTGCCAAGCAAAGATGATTTCTTCATAAAGTCTGTATCAGTTAAACCGTTCACTTTGGAGTATATAGAGCAGGCTACAGAACAGTACAAAACTTTAATAGGTGAAGGAGGATTTGGCTCTGTTTACAGGGGCACTCTAGACGATGGTCAAGAAGTGGCAGTGAAAGTGCGGTCATCCACATCAACTCAGGGAACCAGGGAATTTGATAACGAGGTATAATATGCATTATCACTTTACTAGAGCAATAAGATTCCCACAAAATGTTCCTAATTAAAACTTTGGTCCTACAGTAGTTTAAGAAATTGTTTGGTTCCTATCACACCATCTGATTAGTCTATGATGGATCATGCAGCTAAACCTACTTTCAGCTATACAACATGAGAACCTGGTGCCTCTTCTGGGTTACTGTAATGAGTATGATCAACAAATTCTCGTGTATCCTTTCATGTCCAATGGCTCTTTGCTAGATAGACTATACGGTAAATGTCTCACAATTCTTTTAGCTGATATGTTTTAATACACGGTAATCCTGAAATTTAATTCATAACAGGGGAAGCATCAAAGAGAAAAATATTAGACTGGCCAACTAGACTCTCTATTGCTCTCGGTGCAGCTCGAGGCAAGTACCACGATGTTGTTTTATTTTTACTAGGTTGTGCATATGTACTAAGAATTAAGCTTGCATCATATCAGAGAGGATAAAACATGAAATTGTATCTAAACATTCCATATGAAAACATAAAACTAATTCAAATGAACAATGAAAAAAGAGAGGCGTATACAATAACTATGTCTTGCCGCAGGCGCGGGCACTTGAATATAAGATACATATTAATTTCTCTACTGAACAAATAAACTGGAGACAATCACAAGCAAAATGATGAGGCTATATTGACTGACAGGGACAATCATATTGGTTTCTTGTGATTAGAATGATATGGTAAAGATATTTGAGAGGGAATACTAATTACTAAAAGAGCGACTGATAGTTCAGATGTGCTAATGGAAATTGATAAGATACGTTGACTTAGTGAAATCTGACAACTTGCAAGTATTTTGGCCCTCATGGATCTACTTTTGGCATAAAGAAAACTTCTTGAAATGATGCATCCTAAAGTTTTTTATTCTTCACATAATAAACTCAGTTTTTGACTTAAATGACTTCACTAAAATTTTCGTCCATAGCATATTGAGGACAATAAAATGATCATAAGTTTTCTGATTGAGCAGGTTTGGCATATCTTCACACATTTCCAGGACGTTCTGTAATACACAGGGACGTAAAATCGAGCAATATACTGCTGGATCAGAGCATGTGTGCTAAGGTTGCAGACTTTGGTTTCTCAAAATACGCCCCTCAGGAAGGAGACAGTTATGTTTCCCTAGAAGTAAGAGGAACTGCAGGCTATCTGGATCCTGAGTAAGTGAACTTCTAAATCCGTCTTAATCTAAATTTCTCATACTGCTCTCTCATCTATCACTTTGAGCAAAATATTTAATACATTTCTCATACACAAGTTTGTTGGAACCATCAGAAAACTGAAGAAATGTTTCTGATTATATTCCTATTCTGAATCTGAAGTGTATATTAATATATAAACATACAAAAACTAAAGTTCCCATATCTGTGACTACATATGATAAGAGATATTTATCCATGTGAATTTGAATGGGATGAAGAAGAATCTAACAATCCTAGTCCCATTTGTTTCACATGTTACAGAGAGTAACCATGACATAACAAATTTCACAATAGCTGACGTTATCCATATGCAGGTACTACAAAACCCAGCAATTATCTGAAAAAAGTGATGTTTTCAGCTTTGGTGTGGTTCTACTTGAAATCGTAAGCGGACGGGAACCTCTCAACATAAAGAGACCACGGATCGAGTGGAGCTTGGTTGAATGGGTATGATCCATTACCCTTTTTTTTTTTTACTGATATCATTTTCAAGTGGTTCATATATTTTAGTAGGTACTAACACATAACTTTCATGCAGGCTAAACCATACATAAGAGCATCAAAGGTGGATGAAATTGTAGATCCTGGCATCAAGGGAGGATATCATGCAGAAGCATTATGGAGAGTTGTGGAAGTAGCACTACAATGTCTAGAACCCTACTCAACATATAGGCCATGCATGGTTGATATTGTCCGCGAGTTGGAGGATGCTCTCATTATTGAAAACAATGCATCTGAATACATGAAATCCATAGACAGCCTTGGAGGATCCAACCGCTACTCAATTGTTATGGACAAACGGGCGCTGCCTTCAACTACATCAACAGCAGAATCAACTATCACAACCCAAACCTTGTCACACCCTCAACCGAGATAGTAAATGGGTCGATGGAATTCTTTTGATTTGTTTTTGATCATTGCTTTAGTAATATCACATTTTAAATGGTAAAGGAGAAAAATACTACTTATGATTGTATTTTCATCCACTCTATGTTTCTTGGAACTGAATCTCTCTTGCTCAGCCCCAGTTTTTATGGGTGAAAAGAATAATTTGGGTCAAATGCAAGTGAAACCATATGGTGCATGATTTAAAAGCCATATCATATCATTGCTAAGTCCAAAGTAAAAATGTCACAAACTAGTTAGATTGCGAGTTAGTCTATAGACACTTCAACAGAGCTATATACACTATGGCTGACTTGCGACTAATTCGGTCAAGCAGGAGGAACACATATATATGGGAAATAGTTGTAGAACTATTTTGTTTATAGAAACGAAAATATTTTCCGTTTTTATTTTTTGTTTTCATTAAGTTTGAATTATTTTTACTTTGTTTTATACATGGCTCTAAATTATGGTTGAAGTTATGGCAAGAAAGTTGTCGCTGCGGAAAAATACGGCCGCAATTGCCGCTGTGCGTCTTCAGCTCAAGTGATTGTCTCTTGGTGATTGCTCAACAGACCCCTCAACATTGCTCAACCTATCAGAACGCAACTTCCAATAGGCATTTGTTCTACTTAAAAGAGAATCGGAAGCTAGCTTCCGATGCTCATTTTCACGAAATTTTGAGCAATTCAAGGGCCTGAAGAGCAATTACCTTGTCTCTTTACAAATCGAAGTTTGGGATTACATTACTCTCAAATGGCAATAAGGAAAGCAAAAATTGTCATGTTTTATGAAACAACTATGTTGAAAAATATTTAGCAAAACAATTAATACCCTTTTCTTAAACGGGTTCCCAAAATGCCCATTTCTCGAATTGTATAGGGCAAGATTGACTATCATAGAACATAATTTTCCATAGGCTTGAAATAGATACCAACATTTGAATAAACATCCTAGAGCTGGATTGGATGGAAGTGGGACCATGTAGAGCAATAATAAATTGTCAGTGATGCCTGATTTAGCCAAAGGTTTTTCTTTATTAAATCTTGTTTACCACTTCAGATAAAGGAAGTAAAAGAAAATTTTAGTAAACATTTATCCACATCTGAATTTGACAAACAATTCATGCACTCTTGTTCCTCATTTTTCCTTCCCGCTTAATATGCTTCTTATTTTGAGAAATAATGAGCTAAAGACAGTACAGAAGAAAAGATATGAAATTGTAGTGACTGCATATCTGCTTATGTTATGCAGTGAAAAGACTAGAAGTTCACATAAGAAATCATATCTGATTAGAATGCAAACTTGAACCCTGCAGGTACAGTAAAGAGGTAATATGGTTTTTCCCATCAGAAAAATTTGACGTACACAATTATATTGAACAACTGATTATCGTAATTAATTCATTTTTACAGTAAGTATTGTGCAATTCAGTTTTTTCGGTGGTTGCAGTCAATCTGACATTTGATGCTAAGTTACTCTACTTTATAAACTACACTGTTCCTTCCATGTTGAATTGTTTCCCAAAAACACTCAAATAAGGAGAGTTAGAACAAGAACAAGCTCAAATAAAGGAGAAAGAAGATTATGGTAGCATTTGGTACACAAGTTAGAACAATAGGAACATTACATGTAATTTTTTATATCCAAGTCAAACAAGATTAAGCAGATCGTGTGCAACAGAAGATAGTTGGCAGGGACTTGGGTATTATAGAGTGTCTATGTATGTCACACATCGATTAGCTTTAGGTGCTCGACGATTGTTAGGGTACTTACCAAATAGTATCAGAACTAGTTATTGTGTCTCAAAAATGGGCTACCTACAGACGAGCTAACTGCAATTGCTAGGATGTCGGCTCTCAGAGGTGGTACATGATAGATAGGGACTTGGATATTATGGGAGCATCTATGTCCTACATCAAATAGTAATTCATATGGCCAAAAGTCCAAAACCCTTATTATAGGCCAATCCAAGTGCTCAGGTTCTTATCAATAGTTAAGAAAGGTTTAGTTCTTATCCAAACTGGAAAAAATGAAGATGAAAATGTGATATAATAACATTAGGCCGTCTCCAATGACAATTCTTAATAGGGGTTCTTGGAGGTAAGAACTAGTTCATACAAGTTCCACTATTGAAGGTGGATGACGTTGATGCCGCATTTAAAAATTGTTCTTAAATAATAACCGGTTCTTTACAAATACAAAATAATTATGAGATAACTTGTAGATCCATTTTAAAGAAACATAAAGATGAGGGATAACTAATGGTACCCAATGTAAGTTCTTAAAGAGTTGCACCAAAAGAGTGAAAAGTCGTTAAATTCTTCCCACTCAAAGATAAGAACTCTAAACTAGTACTATAACGGGAGATGCTCTTACTCACTGTTAATATGAAAAACCTCAAATCCAGTAGCGACATATGGCATATATAATCAAATTAGTATGTTATCAACTATGATACATTTCTATGCAGAATTTGTACAACCATTTACTTTTTTCCGACAAAAATGAAGGTACTACCAAAGCCCAAAGGTTTACTACAACTCCAATTAATTGATGTGTTCTTTGCATTACTAAAAGATGACAGATGAAGACCTCAAACGATTGAGTTGGGCATACAAGCATGTTCGAAATGAACCAAAGATGACACAAGAGTCGAGCATATTAATGTAAGTTTACATCGTAAGGAATGTCTATATACCATGAAACACAAAGCGGCATTTCAAAGGGACTGAAGTCTAACTTGGACTAACTTCTATCTTAGAAGAACTTCTCAATTAAAATAAACTTTTAGTTCTTTTACTAATAGAAAAGAACTTACAAGCTTATAGATATTTATAGTCAAGTTAAACGAGAGAACTTCTATATAGATCTAGAAGGTAACTTTGACTACTACAACAACAAGCTGTAATTTAAAAAACTCATAATTATTTAAAGATTCTTTTGATAAGTGCTTTTAAAGATTTTTACTCAAATTGGCTCTAAGTTTTTTTCTTTTTTTTACTAAAGTTGGCTCTAAGTTGAAAAGCACTATTTCATGATAAAAATATGAGAATTGCAACGATTTTACTACTGCAAATTTGCAAATAAACCAATGCATTAAACCATCTAATAACCTAATAAATTGCAAATCAATTACTACAATTAAACAAACAAAACATAATAAAACTAATGAAACACTAAACTTTTGATTTAGAAATGACAAACAGATCAAGAATTCCATTTAGATTATACATTATGTAGGTGTAAAGAGATCTTACTAGAAAGTTGTATTACATGATTCATTACACAAATCAAGTTGCAAAAAGAGAAGGATTTGCTGAAGCATTGCCAACTTGAACTTCAAGTAACTCCAAACGACGCTCCAATACATCAAGCTTCTCATTCAATGAAGCTAACTTGCTCTTTGTTGTAGCCTCTGAAACAACAACAACAACAACCCATCAAAAAAAGATATAAGATTTCAACTAAAAACGCAAAAGGGTCAAAGAAAAACACAAACATGAAATGAATTTCAAAGAAAATAGATATGTACCGAATTGGACAAGGAAATCGAAGAGACGACGAACATTGAGAGAAATGTGAGAGATGAATTCACGATTTTCCCAATCAGCTTGAACAGCGATTCCAACGTTAACTGCGTTTGTGATTCCACCAGCTCGTGCCATTGATGGAATTCTTTGAATTCAGATCCAATGTAGATTTTGATTTTATTCAACTGCTTTTCTTTTTTCTCTTTCACTTCCAACTAACTCTCGTTTACTTCAAGACTTTTTTGTTCTACTTTTGCTCTTTAATTCTCTTTTACTCAAACTTTTGATGTTTAAGGGTATGTTTGGTAAAATATGGTTTTGAGCTTATAATTTATGATATGTCATACTTAAATTGCATGTAAGTGGGATTATTAAGGTGTAATTACAAAAACTCTTAATAATTGCATTGGTTTTGATGTTTTTCTTCTTATAATAAACATCGGAGGGAGTATAAGTTTATTTGACTAAAAAACATTTGATTACTGTTACTTTGACATGAGTTTATAGCTTATTTTAGATATATGAGTTTGATAAATTTAGTTTTTATAAATGTAAAATGATATAATATTTAAATTTAAATTTGTTTAACTTTATTTTGAAAAGTTTGGCTCTTATAAATGTAAAATCTCTACGCTAAATTACTTGTTACTCATTCTGCCTCATAATAAATGACTCTTTTGTAAAAAAATATTGTCATAAAATAACTGATTAATTTCACTTTTCAATACAATATTAATTATTTTTTCTAATTATAACTCTAATTAATATTATTTTCATCACTCACAATTCAATATATTACTTTTTTTTCATTTGTGATAATGGATAATGCAACAAGGGAGTAGCACCTCTATGTAGTTTGAAGGTCATCAACTAGGTCGATACATGTAAATCATTACAAGTGTCCATGAATTTTAATGAGATTGATACATATATGATGAATAGTAGTCAGCCTCAATTATTTATTTAATATATAAAGAAGAGAATCACATATATATAGGCCACTAATTAACATGTCAACAAATTGATTATCTAAAAAACATGTGATGTAGTCACTGCAGCTACCAATTTCATAAACATTGAATTGATTTTTCACATATCCTCCACCATTGATTTTCTTTGTCCCAATGTACATATGACAAGAATGAGATAGAAGTAAATGATTGCACATAATTCAAATCCATAAAAAATGTACACCAATGATTCATGATAAAAGAGCTTAAGTCTAACTACCACTGTTATTTCGATCATTAACATTAACCGTGTCTCTCGTTGTGTGCATTCCATTTTGAACTATATAGACAAACTTCATGTTCTCCATCAGCCATCAACAGATTCGCTTCCAGAAACATCAACATTTTCAGAAGCATTTGAACTATCCTCCGATGACCTCTGAGGACTCTCTTCCCCTTCACCAGCATCTCCATAAACTGAAAAATTAACCTCTTCAAAGTTTCCATTTGGCTCCGTTTGTGAATGTACCTGATCTTGCAAAATCACCAACTTAAACCATGATAAAGAAAGAAGCATTCAGCAATCACCAAACTTGACTTGACAAAGAGAGATTTTTTAGGGTTTCTGTAATGAGAGTGAGAGTGAAAGGGTTTAAGAAGAAGAAGGTTCTAGAATGATACTACTACCTTGGCGACCAAGCCACTTTGCTTAGTGACCACGTGTCCATTACACATTTCATTCTTTGGATTAAGATTAATAATGAGAGTATGTAAGAATCATGAGACCACACATGCATTAAATACTGCCTAATTTTAGTTCTAATTTCTATAATTGAATACTCCATTCATTTCAAAATTAGTGTCTTTAAAGGTTTTTACACACAAATTAATAAATATAATAATAATGTCAATTTTACTAAACTAACTTTATTTATTATTTGTGTAATGTTTTGGAAGTAGTGTACACTCAATTAATTAGTGGTACAATTAGGAGTAAAATAATAATTCTATGATAAAAAGTGTAAGTGACATTTATTTTAAAACAGATATTCTTTACTTCTCAAGATTATTATCTCATTAGTATTTTTTTCTCAAAATAATTGTCACTTTACAATACCACTGCATCATTTATTATTTTTTTCACTAGTATACTCTTATTCATTGAATTTCATTTAACTTAACTACTCCACTAACTACAATTAATAAGGATATTTTAGTAAATGCAACTAATTTTATCATTGAAATCAACACAATTAATCATTTCCTTAATAATCGTGCACAAACCTTAAACGACTAATATTGTGAGACGGAGGAAGTAGAGTATTTAGTTTCTTTTGATTTACTTAAGTTCCTTATTATTAGTTCTCATTTAAGATTTCCTTTGTATAAATTAGTTTCGGGTCAACTTTTTCAAGTTATAATTTCTAATTACATTGTCATCAATGGAAACTCTGTGGTTTATTAAGCTCAATTTCACGTTCCTCTCTCAATTGCAGATTGAAAATCCGTTGATAAGTTTTGATGAAATGTCAACAGTTATTGATGATTTGTTTCACAAAAATATCGTATTGAGTAACAAAACGGTTTTGATCTAGGATTCTCATTTGATTAACGATATTAGTAGAACAATTCTTATTGTTCAAAAGTTGGTGAATAAGGCACTCTCTATCACAAGATGTTGAATCAAAATGATTTGTGGCAAAAGAAGTTTATTAACCTAACATTTAATTTCTTTATTTAATTTAGTTAGATTCCTTATATTTAGTTTGTTTTTTTAGAAAGATTCCTTATATTTAGTTGTTAGTTAAAAAAACTCCCTATCATATTTTATTAATTAATGGAAATTCTTTAAAGTATTCAGCAAAATTTCATTTCTCTCCTCTCAACGATTTAAAAATTCGTCGATAAATTTTGATGAAATGTCAACGGTCTTAATAACTTGTTTTACAAAAATATGATGACCCGCAACAAGACGGATGTTCATTTGATTAATGGTACTGGAACAACTTATATTGTTCAAAGTAAATATGCTTTCTATTAATCACTTGGACTCTATTCACATTTTGAAGTTTGGAAATTCATTATCAAAATTGTACGCTATTTACTATCCCATCACAATAGATATTCATACAACCAGCCATAACAAAATAAATTCACCCAAAATGTGAACATTCTCATCCCCACTATTCTCTCTAAATCTCTATGGCGCATTATCATCCTTCAACAACCTCGCAATTTGTATCATTTACCTTCAGAACAGTCAATTAATATATATGCTTTCTTTGACAACAATTTGCACTATTGTTCAATACGGGCGAGCATGGTATTTATTGGGAAAACATTTTAACACTAAGGCCCCGTTTGGTTTGAGGTTATTTTGAGCTTATGAAAAATAGTTTATGTAAATAAATAAACTTTTATTTTAATTTATAAGCTCTCACTAACGAAAATTGTATCTTCATAAACGGTTTTTTCATAAACTACCTTAAAAACTTATAAATAATACATAAAAACTTATTTATTTGCATAAACTGTTTTATATAAGCTCTAAAATAAGCTAATCCAAACGGGCCCTAAAAGTAAGACTTCAAAAATTACGGATGTTCCAAATTTATTGAGAAACAATAAGTACTATCTTTTAAAAAAATATTTGTTAAAATTTGTACAACTTAAGAAAGATACATGGAGGTGTTGAGAACTAATGAGAAAATTTTATGTACAGTAATATGCAACATCACATAAATTTAAGGTAATCCAATTCCAAGTACAATGTGGTCGGTTATAAGATATAGCATCAATATTTGTAGAAGCTGTTAAGCATATATTTGAAATATTCTACTGAAATTAGCTTATAACACCAGTTCATTAAAAAAGTTTATGTATGAGGCATGTTACTGAAATTAGCATCATTAACAAATGTTGAGCTGAGAATTTTAACTTGACTAACATCCATGCGAAAGGTAACCTAGTTTCAAAATTCATAGTGTTCGAAATTATAGCAATCAACATAAAAGTGAAACGGGGAAGTAGCCTATTTCTAAATTATGTGTGTTGTAACCAAAAAAAATAAAATTATGTGTGTAGTCATTTCATTTGTTTATGAAAAGAAATGTTGTAAAGTTGAAAGTAAACCACCAAAATTAAAAAAAAATCTTCTTTAATGCAGTTTAATTTGATCTCTGTGCCAAATTCTAGTTCATACTCAACATCAACAACCAGATTCTGATTCAATATTTTACGCTCATCCGAAGGACCGAATTCTGTAACTGTTGGTCCTAAGTTTAATTGACCAAACTATCTTGCATGAAGTCAATCCATGGAACACATGTTTGGAGCCAAGAACAAGCTTGTATTCATCAATGGATCCACTCATATTCCTAATTAATTTGATTTGAATCGAGGTGCGCGGATGTGTGTAATCAAGACATCTGAAGAACTTGTTTGCTATTCAGATTCATTGTATGGTATAAATCTCATAAAAGGTTTATCCATGAAATACCATGTTTATGCGATTTTGATTCAAGACATAAAAGATTTGATTGAGTAAAGCAATATAACTATTTGCCACACCCTTCAAGAAGTGAACAAGTATGTGAATTTTATGATCAAACTTGGAGCTTTATCGAATGTGGATCTTCTCATCTATTTTTCTCATTCGGATGATATTTTGAATCTCCTTAAGAATGATGCATCACAAACTTTTTTACACTAGGGAATGGTTCTTTGTTTTTCTTGTTTTTTTTTCCTTTTCTTTTTTTGTTTTGATTAGCATTGTAAAAAAATAAAATAAAATGACATAATAATTTTTTTTTTGGGTCAATTGTTCAATTTTATATATTGATAAATGTAGCTCTTTTTTCCCGAAAGAATGAATGTACCTCTTATAAATGAAAATGACATAATATTCGATTTTAAGTTTCTTTAATTTTATATATCGAAATAGAAATATTCATTCTCGTAATCCTCTTTTTTATTTTAATAATTTTTTTGTCTTGATAAAAATAACACTCATCCTAAACGGTAGTTGTTTATTAAATCGACGGCTCTAATTGAAAGACTTTTTTTTTTTTTTTAAGAATCTAATTGAAAGACTTTGATATTCCATGTAAATGGAGTATTTCTTCTTTCTTCCAAAAAAATGTAAGTGGAGAATTCACTCGAATCGGTATTCTTCATATTTCAGGGAATGATCTTCCATTTTATACTTTTAGATTAAAATGCTAGTTTTTCTGAGAAAGTAAGTCAAAATGTCATTTATTATATTTCACTTTCAAAACTCCAAGAACAAAAAATAAGCCATTCATTGTTCGTATTTCTGACTTACATTCCATGTTTTTACATGCAAATTCAAAAACAAAATTGGTTTACCGAACATGATGAGTAAAGTTATAATTGGAAGTCGTCCATTCTAGTAAGACGTGGAAGGCACAAAAAAGTTGTTTCAACGTAACTTTCACAATAAACATATTTTGGTCTGAATTTATTTAGCTGAAAACATAAAAATTTAAAATTTCTTTTAATGTTGCAGAAAAAAACATAAATTTCAGATTTCTTTAAATGCTGCAGAAAAATAGCAATCACAGAATTTTCAATGCGCAGATTATTTAGCGAAACTTGGAGCTTCCTCAAATAATAACATGTTAATCCATGCTACTCCTCTGGATGAATTGTTCAATCTTCTTAGGAATGATGCTTTAGAAACTTTCTTTCCCAGAGATTAATTCTTCTGTTTCTTTTATGGCTTTTGTTTTGTTTTGTTTGTTGATTAGCTTTGTAACCCAAAATATAATAATACTCTAACAGAAAAAGCATAAATTTAAAAATGTAACAATTATTTTTTACAAAATGTAACAAAAAAACATAAATTTTAAAATGTAACAACTTTAACAGCCACAATTATGTATTATTATAATTTATAGTGCTTTTTTTTTTTTTCAAAATAAAATTATG
>Ga0228710_1003532_pt1 | contig 24825 bp, 9 predicted proteins | sample MedpolnodulmetaG_FD_177995 | JGI IMG/M metagenome (GOLD analysis project Ga0228710, IMG submission 177995) | Root nodule microbial communities from Medicago polymorpha collected in Santa Monica, California, United States - pink nodules | ecosystem: Host-associated > Plants > Roots > Nodule...
ACTATTTTCGAAAAATATACATTCTCACCCCAACATCATGAGATCACATGTGCACATTATTATTAGGGATTTACTTTTCCCACCATGTTGTCTTCTTGCGCGCCCTGCAAAAATTCCAATAGTACCCCTGGTTCGGATTTCGTTTTCCGAACCAGATTGTTAGTGTTTTCGGAAGAAAAAAAATCTAGACAAATATGAAATGAATATTTTGCGTCTTTCTTTGATGTCAAGGGTCTTTGTTGACCGTTATACGACCCCCGCATAAGCTGCAATGCAATTGCAGGAGTCGTATGAGCGGTCAACATTGACCATGACACCACAAACACTCCTAAAACCTACCTAAACAATTAAAAAATTGAAGAAAATGTAAGAAAGGAGGTGAAGAAGAATGAAGGAACATGTTGAAGATCCGAGCCTTTTTATAGCCTTAAATAAGTCATAGGTCTTAATTACAGTTAAATAAAACGTGCTCCACATTCAAAACCGTCAAAAAATGCATTCAAACTCCACTGACCGGCCTAACCTTGGTGAAACGTCATCAGCCAAAATGTTACCGAGGGTTTTCAGATTTTATAATCCGGAATGCATGAACTTATTCTGGATTATAAAGACTGAAGTACACCAAACTCTTTATTTGGATCGTTTTCGTTGCAAATGCCTTGGAAAATAATAGAACAACGGTACATAACATAAATAGAAGCAACATAAGACAAATAAACAGTTAAAAAAATCATAATAACATAAATGTTGAATCTTTTGGGAAGGTGTTTTCAAGAGGATTTCTTTAAGTTAGATCCTGCTGCCTTGCCAAATGACATATTCATCTGGCGGGCAGCAAGATCTAACTCATAGCAACCTCTTGATATTTTTGAGTTATCTATCTATCAAGGAGGCAGCCTTAAATATATATATTTTTGAAAGCATGTTGAGGATCTTCACCATGCTGGCACATAGAGAGCAATATAGTTGTCACATAGAGAGCAATCTATTTTGCGGCAGCATGACAAAGATCCTCAGCACAATGACAAAAATGTTCATGGTCTCTTTGGTGTGTTTGTTTGTATTTTTGACAGCATGCTAAAGATCTTCATCACGCCGTCAAATAGAGAACTATCTATTTGCGACAACGTGAGAAAGATCCTCAGCTTAATGACAAAAATTTGCATGGTTTTCTTTGGTGTGTTTGTGTGTTTTGCTGGTATTGAAGCTGAAAATCGGAGATGGTGTATTTATATAAGTCCTTGGATGTTGTGGACCACATAAACTTTTAGTGCAATGTGGTCCATACAAAAGAATCATATGCTGAAGTATTCCGAATTTCCCTTTCTGGAATATACGTAAGCCCTATGTTCACCAGTATCGTATTAATCTGGAAAATATATTCCGGAAAACAAATGTGCATTTCAGATTGTATTTTCCGAACTGAATCAGTGTCATGGTCGGTGGTCTGCACCACAAGCAAAACGTTTTTCAAACGTTTTTTGTCGGTGGTCAAGTCAATAAAACGTGTTTTACCACGTTTTTTGACTACATTTATGGCCTCCCAACCATTTTTTGACCCACCCTCCCTATAAATAGCATTCCAAACCCCACCATTTCTCACACCATCCTTTCCCACCCTCTCCTCCTCTTCTCCTCTTCTACAACTATGGTTTGCCATCGTTGGTCTTTCATCGAAACAGGTCTCTTTGGAAAATTTTAGGGATTGTATGAACGGTCAATGGGGCTCAGGGGCATTGTTTTCTTCTTCCCACCCTCCTCTTTCCTCCTCCATTGTCTCTTCTCCAACAGTGAAGCTATTGGTATGTCCTATCAGCTGAAGCCACTGATATATCTTAAACCCCCTAGAAATAGTTTTAGGTTCTTATGTAAAAAGCTTAAAAAGCTTTTACATTATTGTAATGTATTATTCAAATATCAATAAAATGGGTTGTTTTTATCTTTTTGTCTTTTTATTTATGTTTTATATGTTTATTTGCATTTTAGTTTACGAATTTCAAAGCTTAAAATTGTAAAAGTTCTGGAAAAAGACCATTCCGAAATTTAAAATCCGAATAAATCTGAAAACATTAACAATTCATTCCGGAATACAAATTCCGGACCAAGGGTAAAAGTGGAAAAAATAGGGTGTGCGAGGAAAGGCATAGGGTGGGAAAAGTAAAACTCTTATTATTATTATTATTATTATTATTATTATTATTATTATTTCTTTCAAAAAAAAAATGTGCACATTATTATGATTGGGTATTCTATGTACGGAATAGTAGAGATTGATCGCTTGAGTTAGGTAAAAGTCTATTTAGAGATTTAATATTGATGCTTACTCGATGTTGAATTTGAACCAAGAACTTGAACCAAGAACCTCTCTTTAAGTTGGAAGATATATTTTACCGTTTCATTCATGTGCTTTTGGGTGAAATTTTTTCGTTTGGTGTTGTTTGAAAATACATTTTTATATGATTATATCACCATTCAAAAAAAATATTTTTAAGACATGAAAAATATTTTAAAGAGTTAACGTTTATACATCGTCAACGTCAAGTTATTTTGCATATGCATCAGATTATGTGTTGTCGCATTAATTAATAAATTTGGCCACGTATTATTGAATGTATGTATAAGATAAAATTACAAAAACAAACAAAATAAGATTGAAAATATGTGAAAATCACTTATTTAAATAAAAAGAAAGAAAAACAATTAGGATGAGTGATTTTGGATCAAAATAAACCCAAAACCACCCCTCTTTGAAAAAAAGTGATGATGACTAAAGTTTGAGGACGAGAAGAAGACAAAATCTGCTCAATGCGACGAAAGTACAAAAGCTGTACTTCGATAAATGAAAAAGAAATTCATGCATATATGTACTAAGCACTAACAAACATACGTGTTAAATATTCACTATTTTTTTTAAGCAAAGTAGAAATTGAATTAAAATAAAAAGGAAGTACAAGACTGGGGGCATGAATCTGACCCAGATAACCACCAACTCAAACCCTGACGGGTGATACGACAAATCAGTATACTAGTGGTAAAGAAAAACAACTCTAAATATTACAACTACAAACAATCCATCGAACCCAGATGTGGATACGAAATCAAACTGCAAAAAAAATGCAGCGTGAAAGTTTAGAGTATCAAGGCAGGCGTATGAATCGTCTGCCAACACAAAAACGATCCAAAGTCCAACAACTCCCTCAAAGCAGCAAGCCAAAGCGCCCTTTCGGGCCAAATCAATCCGATCGAAGTCCAAACTGAACAAACGTCGGAACTCAGTCCACCTACGGCACAATCGTGACGAATGAAACAGTTATGAAGGTACGATGATTGACTACTACCGCCAACGCGGAGCGACTATGCACCAAACCCTTTCGAGCAACATCTGATAAATCAAATCAACACAAATGAACATAACTTTTTGAAACCAGATCTTAAAACTAGAAAACCTAGATTTAAGATTTATGACAAACCAAGATCATGAACAATCCTCCACCAGCTTCAACTTTCTGAAGAAAAAAAACGAAAACAAACAAAACAACACAGAAACAAAAACAAAGAACACAAAAAAATCCGTCCCAGAGAAAAAGCCACCCGGAGTCGAACATGAAGAACAACGATGGCGCCACCTACGACTGCCACCCCCAAACTTCCGGCGTGGAGATAGAAACCCCAACTTGCAACATCTCTAGAACATGAAGAACAAACTTACGGACTACGACGATCTCGAAGAACGACGACGAACAAAGGGTAGATCTGGAACAAGGGAGCACCAGAGAAGAAAAGGGGCCGCCGTGAACAATGGAACAAACTAGAAACCATCACCGGCGTGAGGCAGAGGCCACCAGAAGGGTTAGATATCCACTAATAAAAATATGTGTTAAATAAGTTTTTGACCCCTTTAAATATATCATAATTCGATGTTTGTCCATTTAAATTTTTTCTTCAAGCAACCGTCTTCTAAATGTTTTAAGTTATCTTTTTTTGTCTGCCCATTTTTTAGTCAATTTATGCGTATCTTTTAATATTTTCTATAAATTTTTACAATAATGGTCAGTAGAATGTAGATCTATCTTATAAAATTTTAGATTTTTTTAACAAGAAATGAATTGAGTATAATTTTTTTAAAAAATCATATTTAATTCACCTGTTGTTAAAAAAATTCTAAACATTTGTGGAAACTATTCTTATAATATTTTGAAACATGTCCGCAAAAAGTCATTAAAAAATGTGAAAATTACACGTAAGTTGACTTAAAAATAAGAGCGAAAATTACTGATAGATTTTTTTTAAGAAGCATTGTTTGAGGAATTTTTTTAGAAGGATTAACAACGAAATTTTGTATATGTGTGTGTATTGAAATAAATAAAACGAACAAAAGCAGCACCTGCAAATCCACAACCCCACCAAAAATTCAGCTCAAAAAGACGATGAACCAAGCCTACTCCATCAGAAATCTAACATAAAATACCGGGACAGACCCTGAGACCCCACTTAAAGGCGTCCAAGGAAGGTCTCGACACAACAAGACTATTGGCTCTAATAGAGAATATGTTCCACTACCCACTAATAATCGAAACGATGGGAACTAGGGTGTCTCCCAAAAAAACAGTACCATGAGGGAAACTGCATTTTGTCAACCAACTGCTCCTTGCGTAAAGCCTTATTGAAAAAACACAAGATCATTACGGGTTGTTCAAATGGACCACACAACAATACGTTATATTAACAAAAGACCACATCTAATCTTACCATCCCAACTAGGACCGAAAACACCTAAAAAAGACACATCAAATCTATATACATCATCAACTCCTAACCTAGCCAACAAAAGATCATATACCAAACCTTAAAAGCCACCCCATAAATAACATAACGATGATCAACATACTCACACCCCACGAAAAACATAAAGTAATCATGTTGGATTAGAAATAAACCAACATCTTAACAAATTAGCCCTAGTCAGTCAATTATTTAAAGTGGAGTTATTATTTAAAATGTCGCAACTTTTAAGATGTAGTTATTTTTATTCATATTTATTAAAAAATGTCACAACTTTTAAAAGACTACTATTCTTACGAAGTTACAATAATTGACGATTGTATTGATTACAACAATTAATGACCACATTAGTTTTGATATTTTTCTGATTTTTCTTTTTACTAGCTCCATCCCTATAGGTAAGACCCTTTTGTCAAAATCACGGGAATTAAGAAAGTTGTTATTTGTATTAAAGTTGTTTGTAATTACTATTGTTTTTACAATTTTATCCTTTAAGAAAGAGAGTTAGTTTATGTTTTCAACATGCTATTTATTGCTGATTGAAGAAAAAAAAATATATAATAAATATGGGTATGTAAGTAAAGAAATAACTAATATAGTTAGAAATAGCAAAATGATCTTATAAAAAGAGATAAAAATTTTTTTATCAAAAGAGTCTTTTATAATTAAGGACGGAGACAATATTAAAGATTAGAGGAAGTACAATTATCCTATCAAATTTTCTATTAAAAAAACGCAAAACCAATTCTCAAAATAAAGATAAACAAATCCAGTTCCAGAATAATAAAATAAAATTATGCCAAAAATAAAATAAAATAATCCAAGACCAAGTAAACGAAACGCTGATTGTAAAAAAAAAAAGGAAAAAAACGAAACGCCGCAGTGTACTTCACCTCCAAGCTACAAAAGCAACACTCCATTGCTTCACCAATGTCTCTTCATTCCTTCTTACATTTCCATTCACATTTTGACGAATCTACCCTCACCCGTTCAACTTAACCGATTCGACTCGTCTTAACTCAGAAGCGTGATCGAGTATCAGTTCATAGGACCAAACGCAGACACTCTTGCGCTTCTAGAAGGTTCGTTTCATCACTCTTTTTGCTACACCTTCGCTCTGCTGTTGAATGTTAATCACCGTGTTGAACGAAACATGTTCGATATTTTCATGCCTTGTTTTTAGGGTTTATCTTTTCTTACTATTTTTATTCATGCATTTTAATCTGTTCGATCAAAATTACTCTTCCATTTTTTGTCATTATAAAACTAAACAAAAATATGTTATTAAGTTCGTCTATGCATACATTCTTATACTTTCATGTCTGTGGTAGTACTGACACCTTTGATCAAAGACGTGTTTGTTGTATGAGTCTGACATTGACATGACACCTCTACATACATGTGATTACGTTCAAATAATTTATTTTTTCAAATATTATTATTCATGTCGATTTGTGAGTTGTGTGTGTGTCGGTGCTTCATAAGTTTCTTTACTTTGAATGGAATTCAATATTTTTTCTTTGTATTAAATTTGTTTGTTTGTTATTGTAGATGTCACTGTATATTGGTAAACTGTCAAAACGTGTTCGGAGATATGAACTTGAGCGAGTTTTTGGTAGATTTGGGCGTTGTAATGTTCAGGTGAAAAAAGAAGGTTATGGTTTTGTGGTGTTTGATTTCTGTTCAGATGCGGAGAAAGCTCTGAGAGAATTGAAAGGTAGAAAGATATGCAGGGAATTGTTGACTTTGATGTGGTCCAAACAACAGCCGGAGTCAAATTTTGATAGAAAAGGAAATACCTATGAGTTGCAAGGTAGGAGGATTTTTGACAGATTGGGCGAAAGAGAAAGGAAAGAAGGTTTTGATGGATGGGGGAAATGGAATCACAATACGGCTATTGTTGAAAGGGGCAACTCTGTTGAAGAGGGGGAATATCGTCGAGAAGAAAAAGATCACCGAGGAGACTTTCCAGATGAAGGTGGCCGAGTTGTTCCTAACCAAGATCACAATGGTAGAGGGGCTGAGCCAACTCATGACAAGGCAACTGACTGTGGGAATTCAAATACTTTGGAATTTGATCGCTACAAACCTTCCTGTGGCTATGACAGAAAGGATGACAAAGAAGATTACTCTAGTGGTTCTCTTTTAGCAAATTCCCAAGAGAATGTGGGCAGAGCACGGATTGGTGAGGAAACCTTGAATCGCCCAAACAGTTCAAAATTAAAGCATACTGGTTATAGACGTGGAGAAGCAGGTCAGAAGATGCAAAATTGTAGGAAAGAACACTCTTTGCGGAGAAAATATAACAGATTGGATGATGAGCATGCTGATAAAATAGACAAAAAATGAGGAGTTGAAGATGACATTGAGTCTGGATGGGGTTCTTGGGTGAATCCGCAGTCAAATGGAGATGCTTTATTGATGAGCCACCAAAGAGACAAGTGGAGGGTGTCTGGTTCATGGAATGACTGTGCGCCATTGAGAAATGAATCATCCCCGGTAGCAAAGGACACTGAGGAGTATGAAGGAAAAAAGCAAAGCAGAAATGAAACAGAATCACCTAAAAGATCCAGGGAGAAGAAGATATCAAGGCAATCAGTCTCATCCTCTTTGCTATCTGATCACTCTGCATTTCGCTCACCTACACATTCTCAATCATCCAAATCACTGCCTAGGTCTACTTCATATTCTAGATCAAGATCAGTGTCTTCTAGAGCACATTCTTCATCTTCAAAGTCAGTGTCTTCCTCAAAATCTCAGAATTGTAGAGGAAAAAAATTACATTTGATGAGGTCAAGCTCCCCTACATCTTTGTCTGTATCACTGAATCAGTCTTTACCATCTTCTTCGAATAAAATCCAGTTTAATTCAAAAAGCTCATCCACTAATGGTGCTGCACTTGAGTCTGTGGATATTGGCAGTACAATGGAATTGGAGAATTTACAATCCAAGGACTCAGATATTGCTGTAAATGGACAAGCTGCAGTGTCCACTACAGCAGTGGATGCCACGGTAAAGGACCAACACGTGCAGGAGGACAATAATGAGAATTTAACCAAACTAGTTATTGCAGAGAATTTGTCTCCCAGAAGGGTAAAATGGGAAGAGGGCTTTCAGCATCCTAGAGCACTGATGGCTGATGATATTCCAACTGAAGTTCAGAAACCAACTCTGGAAACTCATATCACTCCCCGTTCTGGCTGTTCAACCATCATATCTACAGAGGAAATGTGCATGGTTCTGAATAAAAGTGGCCTTGAACTTCTGGAAGGCCATGAAATAAAATTAACAACAGATGACTTCTTTGGTGCTGCTCGGTTGTGGCCTTGGTATATTATTTATTACCGTAGATTGAAGAAGGGCCCAATTTCAATTGAGAACTATGCTAGGCGGGTTGCTCAGAATCAGGAATTCAGCATTGTTGATAAGTACATAAGAAGCAGTAGCGGATGGGGAGAATTCAGTCTCGAGAAGTCTTGATAGCTGACACTGACACATGATGCCCTGTGGGTAGATTTACCCAGGTAACTTTGCAAATCATACTTTAAATCATCAAATTGCCTTGCTGACTTCTAGTATCTATAGTTAATGTTTGTAACAAATGGTAGTATGCTAAATGTTTGAATGATGGTTCCGATTCGGGAAGGACATGATATCTACTCTATTTTTATCATCATCATCTGTTTGTTTTCTGTGCTTGCTTAAGGCATTCATCTAGACTCGCTACAAGTATTTAAAAAACTAATCTATTACAATTTCTTGATCCACTTTACAGTTTCTATGTTTTTATCTGAAATGGTTATAACTTCTATTGCTTCTATTTGTTTGAGTAAAATGATAGCCAAGGAATTTGTGGTAAGAATTTGATTATGTAAGCTTAAGTAGTTAATGAGGAATGAGTTATTGGTTAAATAATTTATGGGTGCAAGGAATTTTATTACCATAATGGATACAGTGCAACTAGTTGGATGATATGCCTCTTTCGAGGGCAGAGCTAGGTAGTTGGAGGGAATGTAGTTGGGGAACTTATGGTGGCCGAGGTGGTGATTATTTTTGTTGTTTTATGGGGCACGATTCACCTCAATCAAAGAAACTGAATTTATCTATTTACACCTTTGAGTACTTGGTTCTGATTGTTGTGTGCAATTGATGTGGTATATGGGTTTTGCCGAAGTCTCAAATCGAGTAGTATGGGATGTTCGGTGGAGTATGTAAATGGCTTGGTTCCTCTCCCTTGATAGCTATTCCTGCCATTTCTTTTTAGTTGTCGTTGTAGAACTTTTTAAACACCCCAAGACACTTTTGATAAAATTATTAATCTTTCCTCTATGATACCCTTACTAATTTATTATTTCATTTTATCTACTTCTTTCTCACAATAAATAACCAAGGGTATTATTCACAAAACAATAATTAGTTTTACATTGAACTTTGAAAATGCCTAGGAAATAGGAGGAAAACTCTTCCGAAAATGCAACAATAAAAAAGGAACGGATGAGTAGCTTTTAAGGGAGTGTTCCCCAGTACTTGGATACATATTAGTCACAAGTCTCATCTATTGCAACCACTTTCCACAACCCGACACCTCTCATAACTCTCTAATCCGCTATCTTCTCCAAAAACAAATTGCATGTTTATAGAAAAAGGAACAGAGGGGGAATTTGTTTTTTTTTATTTTGTTAAGAATACGCTAACAAAATGTAACTTTGTTAAGATTTGTTATTCAATTCACAGTATGAAATTAAGATTTGATCATGGATAGAGGTCATATACGCAGCAGCTGTAGCCTGTAGGTGTTATACTAACCTAACCTGTCAAAAACAAACAGGACAATAATTATTTGGAAAATGATGTATATCCCGACAACTTAAATCACGAAAGTGTCCCGACCGTTTAAAACACAAATGCATTTATTGCTACTGACATCATGTTTGGTAAGTGGAAGCAGTTTTTTTTTTTTGGAATCAAAGCAATTTTCAATCGTGAAGCTTTCGGGATATATTTCATCGGGATATATAGCATCCCTCTAATTATTTTGGTGCACTCTTTATGTTCAAATGTAATTTTTGTGATTATTTTTTCCGCTTTTGATATCTCACCCATTTGATTAACAACAATTAAAATTTGTGCCGTAAAGATTGTTAGAGAGGGAGTGCCAGAGAGTTGGACTATTGAAAATTTGATTTTAACAAATACTTAGAAAAAGTGCCAGGTGATAAATCTTCAACTTCTCGAGTTAAAACAGATGCCTAGGCCGAACATTGGTAGATCTTTTTTTGGTAAAGATTTCCCAAGAATTTGGTTGGTTTCTTTTGCAAGTAGATAGATCACTGAGGTTTCATAAGTCATTGTCCAACTGAATACTCTGAACTGCAGAACATATGATAAGTATTTCCTATTTGGAGCAAATTATGATTTCTTAGATTCAGGGGGCTTGTATTCACGAGGCTTCAGATTTTATGTAGTCTATATTATTCTAAAAAAATGAAATCCTTTTCCATCAGAGTCAGATCAGCGTCTAAGACATGACATCTAGTCGACTACCTGGTGATTTTTTGTTGTAATCTAAGCATGTAATTGATAAGCCTTTGTATGCAATCTCAACATCCTTAGAAATCAGATTCAACTTATTTCATCCTTAATAAATATGCTATGACATGTAATCTGATCAATGAAGTGATGCCTTGTTTGTACTTTTAACAAATTATGGACATGAATTTATTAGTATTAAGGGACATTTAGTGAGCTTTTATGTTTGCAGGTTGGGCATATGTCATGGAGAGAAAAATGTGTGCTCGTCATCCAAATTTAATCACTTGTCTGGTATACTAATACTATAGCTGTTCTCTTTCTTTTTTGATGAGGGTGGGTTTTGGATTAAATATTAGTAGCAAATCTATGTGTTAAGTATAAATCTCATGTCTATGGGCATCCCCTTAGAAAAATATGAATCAGAAAGGAGGATATTTCCGTAATGGTTAACTTGTTATTTTGATTAACATGATATATTATAGAAGATGGATAACACATTGGTATGCATAATGCAAGGGCGAAAATGTGTTTGACTAATTTTACCAAAAAGTATTTGTCCGGTGGGATTTGAATTATGTATAATGAAACGTATGATATACCATAGTACTTCTCCGGTGGAATTTGAACTATGTCACTTGAGGTTGCAAAGTCAAACTGCTGACACCTTTTGAACTACTACAGTACTCCTATGCATCTACAACATGTATGCAAAATAGCGAACTTAAGTGTTCTGTTAATTTGGGTTTAGGGAAAGGGAAGAAAAAAAAACTAATAAAAATGATGTCATATTACAATTAATAATAATAATAATAATAACAACAACAAAAAATTAAGTAGATAGATACTAATGCTTATACGAAAATAGATTGATAGGTAACGTTTGCCAAAAATATAAATATGTATAGATAGATTATTTGTTTGAAATATGCATGGATAGAAGGATGAGATTGTCTCCGTGAACTTAGCTTAGTTACGAAGGACATTGCATTATATATGCATGGGCTATAGTTCGAAGCACAAACATCCTATTTATTCATCAAAAGTAATAAAGGTGAATATTACACTAGCTGATATCATCAATTACCATTATCTTGTGTAATGATTTATGTGGCTAAGACTAGTATCACCCTGCAATTCTAGGACTTTACTCGCATTGATGGCTGGTTTAATGCATTGATGTTCCTTTTTTCGACCCTGTGTTTTGGTATAGTAGTTTTGAAAAGGAAGGTAGGGAAGGGTTATGATTTTATGATGCTGACTTCATTTTGTTTGGTATCATGATCATATCAAGGAAATGAGACGGGTGGATTAGTTTTCTGCGGTTCATTAAAATTTGTATTATTTTCATTTCTTCTCACTTAAGGAAAAGTGAGGCGGAAAATATATTTTTGTATTTATTATTTGTTTTTTTAATAATTTATTTGTATTATTCATTTATTCTATTTATTCCTAGTATAGGATTTTTTTTTGAAAGCAAAAGTTTTATTTGTATAGTTTGTTTTGTAAATGATGATAGAAGCTCGGTTTAAGTTGATTATGTACGCTATCCTGAGGATTTTAACAAAATATAAAGAAAGTAGAATATAAATAGTCTACCTTTCATTTTTAAAGTTCAATGTAATATTTATTATTGTTTTGTCAATTTTACTTTTTAATTATATAGAAGATAAATAAATAGTTAAAATTTATTGATTTTCTTAATGTGTGTAAAAAACTTAAAAAGATAACTAAAAAGAAATGAAAAGATTACTGCTTAATAACCGTCAAAGCTAAAGTAGGCAGCAATAGGCAGCTCAGTTGGTGAGTAAGGGATAACCCTCAAAACTAAAGTAGAAAAGTAGTATTAACTAGGAAGTCCAAGGTTTAAACCTTGAAAACTAAAATGACTAACCAGCTCCCTCAAAAAAAAAAGTGACTAACCAACATTTTCATTAAAAAAAATAGGATTTTATCAACAAGTGTCCTTATGGTACTTGTTAAAGATTCAAAAAATGTTGTACCAAAAAAAAATTTCAAAAAATGGAAACAATTGATAACTAATATGTAGAAAAGCTAATTTTTGATGTTTTAATGTGTTGAATACACAAATATCGAGACAAAATTTTCATTTTAAATTTCTTATAAGTGTTCATATTTTTTAGGCTTATCTTTTGTTCCATATGTTTTTAGTCTTCAGCTAAATAAACCCCTTCTAGTATTTTTAGTCTTTGTTCAGTTAGTTGATACCCAAAAGTGAATGAGGGAGGCCCTTTCTTCTCTTAATTCCTTTCCCTTATGAAATCGACCTAAATTGTATGTAGTTTCAGTTGAGCCATTGGACCCTCCTCTTGATGACCTACCCCATTACTTCATTTCTCTTAGCTGTGATCCTTTGTCAATTTGCACATCATTTATTGATGTTAATCACAAAATGATTACTTGAGTTGATGATACGCAAAACCAAATTGAAACAGATTAATGGAAGGAAAATAAAAATGGATGTAGGCTTGTAGACATGTGTGGACAGTGAGTTTTTACCTTTGAGTGGTTAAAATCTAAAGAAAAAAAATGATGATCATAGCAAAGTAAGGTTGAGAAAATGGATGGAAAAAAAGGGTGGGCATTTATCATAGGGAACAAAATATCTCCTTCATTATTCTCAACTGTCTCAATTACTCTTGCATTTATGTGATTTAAATGGTCTTAATAGAGTCGCCTTTTTTTTCAATGCTTGGAACTACCCAACCGGCCCTCTACCATCCTTCAATTCACCTAATTGATTATCCCTGTCTTTCAATTCAATCCTTCAATGACATTTTCTATACTATACTTCGTACAGCACAGCACATATTATGACTTTCATGCCTTTCCTCTCATTATACATGTGTATCATGATTGTAACTTATAACAGCTTGGTCTTCAAACTGTGTCTTTGTGTTTTCAGTTATCCTTATAGGTAAGGGGAAAGCAAACTACATACTCTCTCATGTCTCAATTACAAACAATAGAAAGGATAACTCAGTATTTGGTCTATAATAAAGACCAGATACAATAGTTATTCAATGAATTTAAAAAAGGATTTAATTTTACAGGTATATAACAAGGATTTAGTTTGTACTTATATTATCAATTAAATTTTACCATTTTACCATGTAAAAATTTGTGGAGATGTTTAGAGAACTAACTTCATCTTTTTAACGTGATTTGATTGAATATATTTGTAAAAAAATTTCATAGTTACTTAGTTAGTGCATAACAATTAATCTAAAAAATATGTAGGTGATTCTACTATGGTGATTTTTTTTTTCTTTCACACTACCCATCATTGTCATTGCTGGACTTTCAGATTTTTTTTTGAAGAAACTAAATTAGCCCACCTATATTGGCACTAGAGAGAATCGAACCTGAGACCTCGAGGAAGAGCATACTCTCATATCCCAAGCCAATACCACTAGGCCAACCCAAGTGGGTTCTGGTCTTTCAGATCTTACTAAATGTGATTGAGATTTATATCCAAATCCCTGCTGATAGGTTATGCATAAGAGTGATAGGATGTACTCCTCCAATTTTTTTAATTTTTTTTAAAAATTCCGATATTCAACCCAAAAACCGACTACTTTAATCTAGGAAGATAAAATATTCAAAATACATATTTTTACACTTAAATTGTTAACAGGCATACTACAATACTAGAAATTCATCTGAGTATTCTCCTGCCATTTGTTGTCAACCATCATATATCCTTAGGACTTCAACTTATTTTCATATTTGGGTCCCATCCAAGCTTAGGATATAAACTTAGAGACTTTTATATTATTAGTAAATCTTGCAGAAAAGTTACGTGTCAAAGTTGTTGACGTTCACTTGAGTCACACTATTTAGCGTCTCAGGTGGTCAATTTTGTAGTGGACCTAGCTGTATACATCGGTTAGATTGGTTTACCAGCCATCATGCTTCATGAGATTTTACAACAACCAAAAAGTGGGCCATACAATCTATTTTAACTGGTTACAAAGTACATTAGATCTACATGCTCTGTCACACAATATAAACTTTTTTTGCAGCTGCTAATTTTATCTGTCTAACTTTTTAACCTATGATGCATCATGGACACCTCTCTAAAGTGTTGTGCCAATGTATTTGATATGTCTCAGACACTAATACATCGCGGACACGTATTCCACATCTCTTAACGGTGTTCAATTAAGGAGTGATAAAGAAAGATTGATGACTAGGATGAAAGAGTGAAGTCATTTGAAAGTCAAAGATTTAATAACTAACAATTGCCGTTTTAAAAAAGAGTTTTCAATTAAAAATGCTTTTTGATTTGGACACCTTTAGATACGTCTTAGACACGCATCAAGTAACTGAGCTAACACCTCTTTTGACCAGACTACTTTTTAATACTCCTAATCTCAAATTAGATCTTTTACTTTTTGAGGCAATTAACAACAGGCTTTCTTGGTTGGTTGGAAGAAACAGTAAAATATCAAATGAGAAAAAATTATAGTAAAAAAATCATGATACAAAGGATGATTTTTCATCTAAAATTTCAATAAACATACTAAGATGGCACCTGAAGAGGTTAAGTCCTATTACATCTTTGCTGCTAAAAAGCAGAAAAGTTGAACCCAATCCCAATAGAGCTACATAGACTTCCCTACCATTCCCAAATTTCTGACTACCTTCCCTTCTAGATTCTATATATAATAACTTGAATAGTGCTATTTACGCTCCACTCTTATATCTATCTGCTTTTCTTGCTATAGCAAGATTTTGTGATTATTTTCCCCTCACTAGTAGATTTAGGAAAGGCAAAAAGTGGAGTGCAAGTAGCACTATTCATAGAATAAGACACATAAACAAGGATTAAAACTAATAATAGAAATGAAACATATTGAAATGGAGATTCCTAGGTTAAAAGCTAACATGTCCTACTAGCAGAAGAATGCAGAACTGGCAACAGGGTAACCTACACTTAATGCATGTTTGGATTGACTGTGAGTTTTTAATAATCACTACCTGCTACCGTAATTTTGGCAAAAACTACATTTTGAAGCATCAACCAAACGACGGCGCTACTGTGATTTCGGTAAACTCACTGTAATTCCAAACTTGCAGTTAATTCCTCCTTTTGGAGTTGTTGTTTTCATGATGGAAATCAAGTAAAACAGTGCTTTTGCATTTAGGGCACTTTGGATCATCTTCAGAAAGCATGACATACATAAGACAACGAGGACAACCAACCAAAACCATGGAAGTGGCTTCTGGGCTGTTAGAGTATCTCTGCTGGTTGTTTCCATCTTCTTGGTTTAGCTCAGTGGACACACATGAGCTTGGTGGGGATGTAGGTGACACTGTTGCTGATCTTGTCGGTGATGACTCAACTCTTCTGTGGTCAACCCTTGGTGGTGATAGGTTAAGTTTCAAGTCAAGTTTTGGACCACTTCCATTTCTTCGACTCATTGTTTTTGCCCCTTTTTCTTTCTGCAAAAGTATGTTACCTGTTTTGACACAAACCAATAAGCACAACATAAAAGGAACACAAAAAGAATCCTAATAAAAAAAACAGAAAAAATATCACTGACACTAATTTTGTCATGATCATGTAGTTCAGTTGGTGAGCTCAGAGACAGTAAAAAAGTTTTGAGTAAGAGGTTCAGAAGTCAAACCTTGAAAACTAACGTAATTACCAGTCTGTTAACATTTGATCTATAAAAAAAAATAGTATTTTTCATGATCATGCAGTTCGGTTGGTGAGGTAAGAGACGTTGAAGAGTTTTAAGTAAAAAAGATTACGAGTTCAAACTCTGAAAACTAACGTAATTATCAGTTTAGTAATATTTGATGTATAGAAAAAAAATATTTTTGTTATGTACCTTAAAAGAAGGTTGAAGGAGGAAAGTGTTGCTAAAGATGATTAGAAAAAGCTCCGGCAGCAGCAAGAAAGTGAACTGTGTGAAGTGGTTGGAACATGTAGGCCATTTTATATAAGAAAAATTGAAGGGGGTGAATTAAAGCTTAATTAAATTGAGGGAGAGAGGTGGAGGGTATAGGGTGTGAATGAATTAGAGAGAGAGAGGGGAGAGAGAGAGAGAAAGTGATAGAGCTGAATTGAATTGAATTGAATTGTTGGGTAGAAGAAGAGTGTAAATTGTGGCCAGGAAATGTATTAATTGTTTGGAAAAATCCCAAGAAGTATGCAGAATGAGGAAATTTGGAGTAAATATTGCAATTACAAATTGCAGTGTGAGGGCCTTTCTTTTCATTCATTGCTTTATACAAGAGTGAGTGAGTGGTGTGAGTCGGTGTTTAAGACTCTTTCAGAGCAATTGTAATAGCAATACAGCATAGTAGCATGGGAGAACACACTATTGCTTTTAAAGCTAATTAATCCTCTATTTCAAATCAGCCACCTACAATATTTAAAGAAGCAGTGCAAATATTCATGTCTATTAATTAATAATACTAGAATCTCATATTTAAATATTCAAATACCACCCTAGACCCAATAGACCCAAGAGCGTTAGAATGAGATGGGTTTAAGTCTCTTTCAGTTTAGAGATTCTGATATCAAATCCAGTTATAAAAATGTCGTCTATTGTAACCCCACACAATTTGAAAGATTAATTTATGCAGTTGCGCGTAAAAGATATCCCGTCCACACCAACAAAACACAATCTCCAAGAAAATATCACAATCTAGTGAATGAATCATGGCAGTATTAATTTGATTAGAAGTTTTAGATACAATTATTTTTATTTATTTTTAAAATAGATATTGATTTTTTTCTTTGGTTTTGGATTGAGGTGCTGGGGAAAGGATTTGGTGTTTGGTTTCTTTTAACAAAGTAACTAGATTGAACTAAGCAACTATTTTAGTTAATGGAATTCTCAATCTCATGGTTCTGAGTCTCTGATGTTCTTTTGAGGAATATTTAGTTTTGATTTGGTTTGTGAAGTACAAAACATGTGTTGAATTGTTCATCGTCCGACAGACATTACAAGATCTCCTTCACGGGCACTGAATGGACCATTTGTTGTTTTGAAAAACACTGTCCCAATAACCAAACACTGAATTTTTATTTTGTTGTCTTTTTTCTGTAAATTTTATTCACGAAATTGTTTATGTAGCAAGAAACCAATTATAAGGCACACAATGAAAAAAATGCTGCATTGGTACTCAAATGATTGATCATTGTCACCGCCATCATTGTTATTAGGAAGGATGTTCTTGTGTCATTTTCACAATATCACATTTTACCAGCATTCTCTCTTATTTTCACCATAATCCTTGGGCCAGCAGATGCCCTAATTGAACCCACATCAAATACCTTCTAGAGGTTGACCGGTTGAGGTGCTTTTCCCATTAGTTTTCGCGGTACCCATCCCTTCAACTAAGGACCTCAAAACATTAAGTTGTAAATCGTAAACGTCACCTCTAGTCAGGGACGGACCTAGACTTTTGATATTTGTGTTGCTAAAATATCAAAGAAATTATATATATTAACAAATTGTATCAGTTACACATGAAGTGCAATAGTAAAAATGGTTTAGATGTATTCTTTTAACCAACGTGTCCTAAGTTCGATTCCTTGCAACCATTTTTTTGTTACTAAGCTAAAAAAAAGTTAAAAAATTGGAACACAATACATAAAACAAAATACAACATATATTTATATAATGTGAGAAAAAAATGGGATAATAATCTGGTGTGGCTACAACCACACTATGCTTTATGGTGGGTCCGCCCCTGCCTCTAGCAAGAGCATGTTTTTTTTAAGCTACACCAACCTATTAAAATTGATATCAAGAGGATCGAATCTAAAACCTTAAGAAGAATACACTTCAAAGTTCTAAGCCAACACCAACATGCTAACCAAAGTGGGTTCGGCAAGAGCATGATAATAAGGTCAAAAATCGCTTCAATCATGTCCTCATTGACTTCCTTTGAGTTTTAGGCTGGTTGTTTTGTGATAATAGAGTAATGATATTTGTACAATCATTTGGTGATAACTTTTTTGACAACCTTTTTTTCCTATCTTCTTATTGGTCAGTAACAATAGAAAAAGAGTAGGAACATAATTGAGTATGAGAGATAGTTGTCCACAAGTTGTAACAAAATGATTGTACAATTATCATTACTCGTGATAATATAGTGTGGTAACTAGTGTTGGATGAAATATATATGACTTTGGATTTCCCTTGGATGTCATTGGTCATTGTTGTCTTTGTTACCATTGCTCAACCAATCATTATTTTTTTTGGACAAGTTTCAACCAATTGTAATCTCTTATTTAAGTAATTTATTTTAATTATTCATTAATAATTTTCTCTCATCTTTTTTTGAACAAGCCAAAATAGAATTAATAAGAAACCATAATTTATCAAGCACAAAGTGTGCCAGAGAGATAACCCTAAGATACAATCAGTTAGACAACAAAAAGCGTCAAGCATCAAGCAAAAGCTAAATTACAAACATCAAACAAAGACGAGGATTCAACCTCCAAAAGTGATAATCAAAATCAAAGGTAGCGTGTTTTGATTTCAACCACCAATACATTTGAAACTTAATTCTCTTAAGTAAAGTTTGAATTGACTCCACCTTTTGCTGGAAATTCGACCATTATGTTCTGATTACTGCTCTTCCCTCAGCACAAAACACTCGCACCCTGCAGCCATGCCCAAAATGCCCATGCGCTAGTTAACTAGCGCAAATGTAAAATAATGCGCAAGTTAAATGGAGTGGCGCAAGTTAAGTTGAGTGGCGCAAGTTAAGTGGTGCAAAGTAGCTACTTTTTTTTTTTATAATTTATTTACTATTTTCAAATTATGTTATTTACTTTATTCTAAAATATTTTATTAACTTTATTCTAAATTATTTGTTCACTTTATTCTAAATTATTTGTTCACTTTATTCTAATTTATTTATGCACTTAAAATAAATTCGATTTTATTCTAATTTATTTATTCATTAAATACGAAATTAGAAATAAAATTTGATTTTATTTTAATTCAATATTTATTCTAATTTATTTATTCATTAAATACGAAATTAGAAAATAAATTGATTTTATTTATTCAATATTTATTTATTCAATACATAATCATAAACATAAAATAAATGCAAAAATAAATACAAATAAAAAACCAAATTAATAAATATAACTCTCATTTTATTAATTTCATTCAAACATTACAATAATTAATACATGTATTTTACCCTCTTGGGGTAAAAAGTTATTTTCACCCTCTTCGGTATATACCAATAGCTCTTGGGGAAAATAGTGATCCGTCTTGTTGGGGAAAAAGACATCAACATCCCTTAAGGTAAATTTAAATTTGGTTCCTTTTATACTCCCATGATGATTCTTTTTACCCACGGTAAAAGGATTTTCGGAGTAAAAGGAAGCAAATCTAATTTTACCTCAAGGGATGATGCCCTTTTCCCGAACCCGACAGATCACTACTTCCCCCAAAAGCTACTGGTATATACCTAAAGGGGTATAAAGAGCCTAGATACTATAGAAGCAAAAAAGAAGAAGAGAAAGAGGGGGAGAGAGTGGGAGGAGATAATGTGAGGAAAAGAGGAAGTTTGTGAGGATATTTATAGGTAGAAATGACAACCTAGTTTGTATCTAACATTATGTGGTAAAAAAAAACGTGTGAAAGTGGTTAAAAACGTGTAAATTGAATGTTGAAAACCTGACCAAAGTGGAAAAAACGTTTGTTCTTCAGCTCTGACCACCGACCAACGTGTGTGAGTTAACTCGCGCACATGCCAGTGGTGCGTGACTTAAGTCACGCAAAGCTTATAACGTGTGTGAGTTAAGACACGCTGCGTGAGTTAACTCACGCAGGAGTATATTTGGAAATCATGATGGGTGCGAGTGTTTTGTGCCGGAGGAAGAGCAGAATTCTTATGTTCTTTCCAAATAGTCCAAACTGTTGAAGCCCAAAAAACAGACATCATAGGACGATCCCTTTGAGAAATTGCATAAGGCACAAAACTGACCCTTTTGGCTTTGTTCATGAAAAAAGCCATGTCCCACAAAATCGTATCCCAACCGTGCGGCCACCAAATTCCATAATCTACTGAAAACATCACATTGGACTAATAAGTGATTTCTATCCTCAACCACTCCACAACCTCCTATACAATAACAATCATCAAGAGGTACAACAGTTCTCCGCAATAGATTATCCTTAATCAGAATGCGAAACAAAAGCCAAACCCTAACAATAAACTTAACTCCACAGAAAGCCAAACCCTGATAGCTGAAGTTGTATCTGAAACACATTAGACTACAATTCAAGCTACTTGGACTCCAACTGGTAACTTGTCTGTCTCTACACCTACAATTTCTGTCGAAATAATTCCTAAAACAGAAACAGAACAAGAACCCCAATCCGACATTGTTCCGGATGCTCAACCCTTCTATACTCATGCTGCAAGCATTGTTATTGCCTCGACTATCCATAATCCATGTACCTTCCAACAATCCTGGTAACATATGTATTTCACAACTAATAAATTCTCTATCAAATTCAAGTTAGTATGTCGAACTAATTGTCTATTATAAATTGACGGTTAAATATCATGTCAAAATCATTTTAAAATCGAATAAAGATAAAAAAGATATAAACTATGGTCAAGATCCTTGGAAATTAATTAATTAATATACATTGTTGTAAAATAATATTTTTAGTAAAGTTAGGCGAGAGTAGTCCGTTGACATAATCAGTTGATAGATCGGAGTTCAAATTCGAACGCTATATTCTCTATTTATTTACTTTTAAGAGTGATTTTCTAACCGATATGATATTTGACCAAAAAAAGTGAGAGTTTGAGTTCAAAAATATTATACAAAAACAACATATGATAAATACAGGTATTTCTAGAATACCTTTAAAAAATGTATTTCTAGAATAACAAGGTTCGAATCTCGACCAAACAAATTGCGCACATTTAATATACATCTCTGTCGTCTCAGGATATTGGAGATAATCTATGGAAGATAAAATATTGTTCATTTATTTACTTAATTTTAATTTTTTTCCCTCAATTTTTTTTATGTATACACCTACATTAAATATTACACCTACTCTTATGATAAATAAATGCATTTCTAAAGCTATCAAAGTAATTTCAATCATTAATACTACATCTTAAAACTTGTGAATTTTTCTTTAAATTTAGAAAGAAAAAAAACTCCAATCTTTTCTATAAAAAAAAGAGCAGTGCTATTTAAAGGGAAATTAATTGTTCAGAATTCATCAAGAATAATGGATTGACCAATTAAAATGCTTGTTTTTACACGATACATGGAGGAGAGAGAAATGTAAACATGAGAGAGAAATCAGAGTTGCATGTTCGGGATAAATTCGAGATCATGCTTCTCGGGAGATAAGCATTACGCATAAAAAAAATTGACAGATTTTTCTTATATAATGATAGGGCCAAAGGTTTTTTTTTTTGGTGTAAAAACAATGGATGACTTGTGTCTACAAACAAGGCTTATTAGGATATGATAAAGCCTCAGCATAAATGGTTGTGCACTTACATATTTCACATATGCACTTACATATTACTCACCAACAAAATAATCACTATACCAAAATTCAATCGTACATTCTTATAAAATATATAAGTTGATTCCTTACCAACCGGATCTACATTCATCCAATACCAAAGTAAAATGTATTTAAACAAAAGTACCCTTCTTTAATTATATTCATTGACTTCATGCTAGGCAAAATGTGACAGGAGAGGAAGGATTTTCGATACATAAATATAAAGGGTCTTTTCATTTAGTTTGTCAAAGCATAAATGAGGGAGAAAAAGAATGTGAGAGTGATTAAGATATTTCGATGGTAGTTGTTCTGCAATATAAATAATTTACATTGGGTTGTTCCCTACGAGGATGAGGCTAGTTACATAATGCCAGGTAAGGGAACAATTACAAAGAAGAAAATCATTTGTTTAGACATACTCCCTCCGGTCTCAAATATAAGAAAATATTTCTTTTTTAGGTTTATTGAGTAGTTAATGTATTTAGTCTACATTGTAAAGCAGATACATTAATTATTCAATGAACCTAAAAAAAGAATCTTTTCTTATATTTGAGATCGGAAGGAGTATAGCTGAAATAATATATATATATATATATATATATATATATATATATATATATATATATATATATATAAAAAAAAATAAAATAAAATATTTAATATGTCAAAAAATGAAACATTAAAAAAACATTTACTTAATAAATTTTTGGCTTAAAAAATATTGAAAATGTGGTATTTAATGTGCCTGTGTGCAAGACGAATGGAGCACGTGCGAGGAAGACGATATGATGTGTGAGACGGTTTAATAACGACCAGTTTTATTTGAGGCACATATGTGGAGGATTCGTGATGCAGATGCCTCGGAAGTGAACTTTTAGAAAACTTAGAGACTAATGGTTAAGTGTCTTTGAGTAAGATTTTTAGGTCGAGAAACATATTTCGAACACATTGGCAGTGAAATTTTAGTAGAGGAATGATCAAAACTTTCTATTAGAATCTCTATGTGGGTTTTCAGTGACTTGAAAAATGGGTAGAAATTAAGAGTTGTTCTTTATGTGTTCTTGGATCTAATTTCATGTAACTTCTTTGCATCACTCTTTCTATGGTGAATTGAAGAACTACTCTTCCCCCAGACGTGGGTCATATTGGTCAAACTGAATAAACAAACATTGATGTGTTGTTGCTTTAGTCTCTTATCTATGTTCTTTGATTATGTATGTTGATTTGTTTTGAACTAAGTAACTAGGTGCGTTGTTGTTGATTTGTTTTGAGACTGTTTAGTTATTGGTTGCTGTCGATTTTTGCACAACACGTCTCAGTTTATTGGTATGATTTAAGTATGAATTCACAACTATAGAGATACATTTTCTCCTTTTATACTTCTTCGTCTCATAAAAATGTCACATTTGTAATTTTTCTGTCTCAAAATAATTGTCACTTTAGAATAACAATGCAATATTTATTATTTTTCCACTAAAACACCCTTATCTATTGAACTTCATTTCACTTCTCTTAACTACTTCATTAATTACAATTAAAAAATATGTTTAATAAATGATATCAATTTTACCATTGAAATCAACACAACTAACTATTTTCTTAAGAATGGGGTACAACTCAATTGTGATATTTAATCTAAGATGAAGGGAGTAGCTAATAGTTCCTACAATCGCTGCACCATGCAACTGATGTAGAGGATCCAACTCCATAAATATTTTGGGATGTTGATGCATGATAAATGTATCTTAAAACTTTTGACATCATTAGTAATTAATCACTTTATAAAAAATGGGTAAGCGGATTTATGAGAGAGAAGGCAGAATTGGGAAAATATAACTTTAAATTGTAGAAGTGACAAGCAAAAAGGAAAAAAAAAAGTTTGTTTATAAAAGGGTGAACACAACACAATGGTATTCATATAGTTTGGTTGATTATGCACCTCTCATTCGATCAATCAATGTCATCTCATATTTTTATATTAGTTTATTTTAAAATAAATTCAAATGTTAAACAACTAAACTTCACGGTATTTAAGAATTGGATAAAGATCCTTTAAAATAAGTAAAGTGTAAAGTGAGAAAATCAAGGGAGCTTATTGCATTTCATTAAATAGAATGTCAGAAATACAAGATGAAATGTTAGAGTAACATGGAAACTAGGATTAGACAGAGCTTCCTTAACTAAGCTATAGGAACCCCGTTTGCTTGTCTTCGAATGAACTTCAAGTCTGAGTTCGTCATCAGTTGCTAACATATGTCTACAATCATTGATGATGACCATATAACTTGAGAAACCGTTGCTTCCACCATAAACACTATCTACCACCATTTTGAAATCCATTTCAAAATTCATATTCAGCAGTGGTAAGTCTTTAACCCATTGCATAGCGGTCAAGAACCCTATCGCTTCCCTCAAATCAACGTCAACAATCGATAATAACCATTATGTCTTTGAAAGGACAAAGCGTCCCTCCTCATCTCTTATGCATACACCAATGCCAACCTTGTTGAGAGAGTTGAAATGTCTACCTTTAATTTGTTAATCAAAGTTTTTTTTAATGACAATACATATATATGAGAAATGCTTAATATTGCGACAAAATCTATCACGAATATTTCACAAACATTGTAAACTTTTAATTTTGCTTGCTAATTGCGCTGCAAACTTTTTTTAGAGGATGTACCTTGTAAACTTATATGCTGAAGCACTGACTTCCATTTTGTTAATCTAAATTCTCTATGTGTCATCACTTGCAAAGAATACGTAATATTTCAAAGCTTTTGAAGCCACGCAAGGCATAGAGATACATATTTCACTTGTGGACGTGTTGTTTTTTTCCTTCTTAGTAGCTATATAAAGAAAAATTGATCAAAAAAGTAATTATGTAGAAGAAAGAAATATATACAAAACAATATTCCGGAAAATTTCGTGTGAAATTCCATCGCGATATATAGCATGC
>Ga0228710_1003534_pt1 | contig 24807 bp, 12 predicted proteins | sample MedpolnodulmetaG_FD_177995 | JGI IMG/M metagenome (GOLD analysis project Ga0228710, IMG submission 177995) | Root nodule microbial communities from Medicago polymorpha collected in Santa Monica, California, United States - pink nodules | ecosystem: Host-associated > Plants > Roots > Nodule...
AGTGACTAGCAACTTCTAAAATCAGAATTCTTTAGTTTATGTAAATATTTCAGTGATCTGGTCCTATTCAAGTAGTGAAACTCTGTATTCCCTTATATCAGAAATAGTTTTTTTAGTACCGAAATTGTTAAATTATAAGCACAACTGTGGTGCAATATTTTGTTTAATATTTTGTTGAATCATTATGTAATAACATGTTGAATTATATGTCCAAATATGGTGCAATCTTTTGATTACGCTATGGTTGACATTAATGACTTAATAGTTATGTTATGGAAACATTTGTTATTAAACTATGAAAACATTTTTATAAGTGTTATAATAATATTTTGGTATTTAACACAAATACCTAAGTGTTGTTAGTAAGTAGCATATGTTAAACTAACAACTTGCCAATGATCTTAGTGAAATTTCGTGTTTACTGTCAAGGATCTAACTTACAGTAAATATATACAGTTAGGGACCTAACAGTAAGTTGAGGATATTGATTTTCGATTCAAGGACCTAACTAACAGTAAGTATACACAGTCAGGGATCTAACAGTAAATTGAGGATATTGATATTCGATTCAGGGACCAAAGTGACCATTTTTTACTTTCACTTTAATCCCTGTGACACGTCATACTCCTTGTAAGCGTGTCACATCATTACTTAACAGATTTTTTTAACGGCAGGGACTAAAGTGATAACGGAAGTGTAGAATCAAGGACTTATATGTATTTAATTCTGAGTCAGGGACCTATATGACAGCGAGGTGCAGAGTCAGGGACTAAAGTGACTATTTGCTCTTTATTTAATAGTAGATTTCGCGTGAAGATGTAGCGTCCAATAGCATTTATGTGTGTTGTGTGTGTCTTAAAATTTCATTATACAATCGTTGCTTGATCTATATAGTTGTTAGATTATGTAAATTTCGATATTGTTGCTTAATCTGTTTAGTTGTTGGTTGCCTTTGATATTTGTTCTATGTCTTTGTGCTTGTTGATTCAGACAAAGAATCCAAATTCTCAACAAGTGGCATCCATTGTGGGGAAAATGATTAATTTTTTTAAATGGGCACCATGAGTCTCAAATGGAACATCGAAAAATTCTCCAAAGACAATGATTCCTCATTGTGGAAGGTGACGATGGAAGCAATCATGATTCAATACAAAACATGTAGAAGCTTTGAAGGGTGACATTTGATGCTTACAACTTTGACTTAATAAAAAAAGATCAAGATGAGTGATAAGATAAGATAAAGAATGTCATTATCTCGTGCCTCAATCATAAATTGTTGAGTGAAATCGTGATGGAGAAAACCGAAGTGTCAATTTGGACTAAATTGGAGTCATTGTATATTACCAAATTGTAGACCCATAGAAAATTCTTGAAGCAATAACTCTACTAATTTAGAACAGTGGAGTCAAAACCTATTATGGAGAAATTGGCGGAGTTCAATAAAATCATTGATGATTTGGTGAATATTGAAGTGAGCCTTGACGATGAATATAAAAGTTTCCTCTTATTGTGTTCGTTACCTAGATCCTTTGAGCATTTAAAGGATACTATGCTTTATAGAAAGGAAGGAACCACCACCTTGGATGAGGTTTAATCGGCTCTTAAGACCAAGGAGTTAACTAATTGTAAGGACTTGAAGCTGGAGAATAGTGATGAAGCCTTGAATGTGTCAAGAGGAAGATGTGAGAATAAATAGAAAGAATATAAATCAAAGTCAAGAGGTGTTTGCAAGTTGAAGTGTTTTAATTATCATAAAGATGGATTGTTCTGAGTTGGGGAGCAATGGTAATTCTTTGCAAGTTGTAGAGGGCTTCTAAGAGGGTTGTGATGATGTGGAGGCTAGTGTTGATAATTGAGAACCAAATCTTAATTGAGTCATGGACTCCGGATGCTACTTTCACATATGTTCGAGGAATTAACACTTTGAGACTATGAAGCTGGAAGAAAGAGGAATAATTTACTTCGGAAACAAAAAGATTTATAAAGTTTAAGGTATGAGTTCGGGTTGTTTATCGATATTTGATGATCTTAAGTACCGTTTGTAAGATGTGAAGTATGTTCCTAAACTTAAGCAAAACTTATTATAATTAAGTATGTTTGATGAGTTAGACTATGACACTAGTTTTGAATATAGGCTAATGAAAATTTCATATGATCCTAAGATAATAGGTAGAGTTACAAACATATGTGAACTATATATGTTAAATGGTTCTACTATTAATTGTCATGCATCGGTAGCTACTCAAGACTCGCATGGTAATTCTGAGATATGTAGTTTTGATTTGAGGTATCTTTGTAACATGAACTTAGTTGTACTAGCTGAACAAGCTATACTAGATGATGGAACTGAACTGAAAATGTTGGAAACTAATAATGGCTTGGATTTAGTTTCATAGCAGTTTGATAACTTTTGCATGTTAAAGGGAGAATCCATAACAAATGTACGCGTTTAGAAACTTTAGTGGAGAACACCGAGCTTGAGTTAGAGTCTTCCTCTATTGGGACTAGAATGAGACTACTAACAGTGGCACCAAAACGACATGGCAATGGATACCTTATATATTATTTTCTAGTTCAGACAAATGAAATCTGCAAGAGGACGAAAGGCATTTTCAAGGTTAAATAAGGTATAAAGCAACTAGTGGGATTACCATAAAAGCCAAAAGTAATCGGAGGCAAAAAGATATTTAGAGAGACAAACATGATCACTTCAGATATTGAAGAAGTTATGGTGAAAATTTAGAAGCTATCTTAAAAGCCTAAGATAGTTGGAGACAAGATCTTCAAAAGGAATGAATGCATTCAAAAGGTTGAAAAGTCAAGGGTGAAGCTTGTGGGTTTAGCAAGAGTTTGTGTAGTTACGTGAAAGTCGACTCCAATATTAAAGTTCCATCTAGGCATGGACTTGATAAATTATCTTAAAGAGTAGTTCAAGGATGGAGAAGACATCAAAGTTGTTGATTGTTAAATTTACATCACCATCGAATTAAAGACAAAATTGAAATTGTTGTGTGCCTTAAAATCTCACCAAACAATTGTTAAAGGGTGAACATATGGTACAAAATGGGTCATTTGGGCAAAATTGTTTCAAGGCTAAATTAATCAACCTTGGAAGACCTTATCTTGTTGTCTTGGCCTTTATCCTTGAGTGAGAGACAACAAGGCGCCCAGTAGTTGGTGGCAAGGCTGACTGCTAGAAATTTGATCGCCTATTCAAGAACTCTTCTACTATGTGTTGTGTTGTTTTGTAAAATCAAAGCAGATAACTTTTAGGAAATTTAGAGGCTAAAAGTTGAGTATCTTTGGGGTGAGATTCTTGGGCTGGGAAACATTGTAAACAACTTGGGCAGTAAAAACCTTTGAGTCTTTTGTTCATGAAAAGAGACTCAGAAATGAGTAGAAATTAGGTTGGTCTTGGAGAACTTATTGAAGATCCTTTCTTGTAACCTCTTGTATCTCTTTGTAAGAATCTTATTGACAGTTGATCAAATACCTACTCTTTCTCTCCTCAAACGTATATTATTTTTTAGCCAAACTTGGTAACCAAATCTTTGTGTTTGTTCTTCTACTAGAGGAGTTCTAAGGGCACTCTCTTTCTAACATTATATATAACATTCACTCTTTTATTATATGAAATCCATGTGGATACCATACATTAGAAATAGATCTCACATAAAGTGTTGAGGCCCAATTGAGTTTCACCCATTATGAATAGGAGAGTGAGTGATACATAGAGTGTTAGAAAGAGAGTGTTCCTAGCATTTCTCCCTCTACTATATATCTTGTTGTTCTTGTTTTGATTGTAGATTGACTTTACACATAGGGTGCGAAATTAGATCTAAATATGGAAATTGTTGCTTGATCTATTTGGTTGTTGGTTGCCTTTGATAATTGTTTCATATCTTTGTTCTTGTTGATTTATATTAAAGGTCTAAATTCACAACAATATGGTTGCTCAAAGTCTAATACGGTTGTTCTTATGAGATATTGTTGACAAGGACTTGTTTCTTTCAGGGCCTTGCGATTTAAAGAAATGTTATGTTGACAAGTTTTTGGATGTCCAACACGGTATATAATTATATACTATATAAGTACTATTTAATTTTTGCAATTAGTGTTTTGTATCTAAAACATATCAATGGTTATAAATGATGTATTTTTATACAGTTATCATATAGTTATTGATTTTTATATGTTCAAATAACATTGTTTTGTGCATTATCTCAAGCCTATTAAATATGATTATGAGGTAACATTTAGAAAAATTAATCTAGTAGACATTATTTCTACCCCAAAAAAAAATAATCTAGTAGGCATTATTCATGACCATTGCCTTATTATATACACTCGTTACTTCTACTTGTCTCCTATGGAGATGACTATCCATGTGACTTATTCCTTTTACCTGCCCTTGACCCTATCACCTTGGCAATACACATTCACACAAGTTGTATAAAATGGATTAGCTTTTCAGTAGTGTTAGATGCACTAATACTTTTGTACGCGTACATTGCAAAATACATCATGTAGCCAATGATGTATCAGAGAGAAAGAAAGAAATATTTATGCACAATGATTGTTGGTCATTGTATTATTGTAACCAACCAAAGCACCAAATTAGGACTAAAAAAGGAAAAAAAAAAAAAAAAAAAAACTATTGGTAAAATAGGACCTAAAAATAATGGTCATAAATAGATAAGAAAGTGAGGGACAAGACACTTGCTTTAGTAGTAAGAAATGTACTAATCAAACTATATAATATGACCTCTTTTTTAGGATAATATAATTTGACAACTTTTTTTAATCATAATGTAGCATGTTTCATTTGTCTGTGGAATCCTGTTTTTTATATTCTTTCCTATTCACATGCTTTTATAGAACATGATTTAGTTAACATTATCTACTCTTCAACTGGAAGAAATATTTGTTGAGTGTTTATGAAAGAACAAATGTATCATTCTCCTCTTTTAAAGCACATGAAATGAAATTGATTCTAATTGTGTAAAATTAATTTTGCTAAGTTTGAATAATCAAGAATTGATTTTTCTCCATAATTAATTTCAATTAAAGTTCAAATTTGTAGCTGTCATATCTACAATTGACTTTTATTCTCCAAAAGTCAAACTTTTTTTTTTGTCAAAGTCAAACTTTTTTTTTAATCAATTTTAAAAAAAATCTTCACAGAACCAAACACACACTAAAAATTAATAAACAAGTTGAGTAGAATGAGATACCAAAGATTTGGTTTAGATAAATTACAGAATGAGCAACAAAAAAGGAAAGGGGGATCAATATTTTGTTGATGTAAAAAAACAAAAGATAAGACCTGAATAATCATAACTTATCTAACAAAAGTATAACATAATCATACATCACACCAGTAATTGATACTGATTCTAAACTTTTGGGTCCACCCCAAACCAACAAGCATAGCTCAAAGACCTTAACTCAACTTTTTGGTTGTTGGTCACACTAACCTCCCAATTCAACCACTCCACACCCAATTTTCTCTTAATTCTTCATGATGTGATCCTATACATCAATCTCACTCACAAACACATCACACAAACTCAAATCATCACATGCTTGCTGGACTATAGTATCTTTCTTACACAATAATTTTAGACAAAATCAAATCTTCTTTTGCATCAAAAAGCAAAAGTAGAATGTGAAGAGGACACAAATTCTTCACCCTAAAATTTCCTAAATCAAGCAAAGTTTGTTTTTTTCTTCATCTCCTTCTTGCAATGAGTTAAATCCACATAACTTTGTCTCCTAAAACAAACAAACCACTACCACATGAGTCTAGCGCAGGTAGTTGTTGTCAATATATCTGACTGTCGTAAACTCCGGACTCCAAAGTACCGAGTTCAATTTCTACCGATAAAAAAAACGCTATACATATGTTAAATCACATCAGTCCACTAACCTTAAAATCCTATTATCTTGAAAATATTTGGAATCACAATTAGTCTGACAATATTACAATGACACTGTGATTTTGCTAAGTTTCAAACTGTAACTTTAGTCAAAATCACACTAATTCACTATAATTTTCTCAAACTCGTTGTCAATCCAAATATTTGCTAAAGTAAAAACTACTTAGATAAATCTGACCAAGTAGAAATCAGTGAAGTACAACCCTTTGGTACTTATTCTCATTAGGAGAATCAGAGTCATCAAAAAATACCCTTTTCCTATTTACTCTTCCACAGTGAGAATTAGCATTAGTAGTATCAATATTGCTACTAAAAATTGAATCTTGATGGTGGATCCTTGGTATAGAGACAGGTGGAATCTCAAAGGACTCAAGAGGTGGAGGAGGGTGTTTCCATTGAGGAAGTGGTCCTGCAAGAAGAAGAGTTTGAAGAAGAGGACCAGCTTTCATCACTGCCTGCAAAAGTTTACCTTTTTCAGGTAGTGGTCTATTTGGTGTTAGTACTTCAATCATTGATTGATCAATAACTGGTGAAGAAACAATGCTTTCTTCACAATCTGATGAAGACAAAGAAAAACCATTGTTTGAGTCAATTCCTTTTCTTGTAACTTGTTCATCTTCAATGCTTGAAACTCCAGAAAGTGGAGCATTTTGTTGTTGATGGAAAACTAGCTTTTCCAAGAGAAGTCTTTGACATTTGTCTTGTGCTTCATCTCTTTCTCTAATGATGTTGTTGATTAGATCTTTAAGGTTCATTAGTTGCTCATCTTTTTTTGTGAGCTCTTCTTGTGCTGCTACTCTTGTTTGTTCAAGCTCTAAAGTTGTGTATAGAAGTGATTGTCTCAAATCCTCCATTGACTGCATAACAATTAAGAATTATTAGACCTCAAATTGCATAGATTATGTATTTACTAAAACATGTAAGCAAGCACTATAAATAGAAATCTAGGAAGCACGGACACACAGACGTGACGTAATTCAGTGTAATTATATATGTCAGTCTTGTGTCGGTGTCAGACACCGACGAGTGTCGAACACCAGGACACACCTAATATGAGAAGCTCATTGCTTCATATATGGGAATAGTCGAAGGTTGAAGATTATAGGTACCTTTCCTTGGCAGAAGTAAGCCCAATTAAGAAGAGAGTTAGATTGAGTGTCCATGTTTTCAACTATGAAGATGAAAATATATGTAAATATTTGCTTTTTTGAAAGAATGGAGGGAAGGGAAAGAGAGAGTGTGAGTGGGAGAGAAGGAAAAGGAAAATGAGTTAGGAGAATTTGGGTGGAGGTACAAGGTCTTTTATAAGAACTAGTCTAAGTCACTGTTGGCCACTGTGGTTTGCTTTCTTACTAGGAATTTGAGAACAAGTGCTCATAAAAGCATAAAAAGCCTTAAATAAATCCTAGTACACTGTGCTCTTTATCTATTTTGAAACAGTCTTTGTAACTTTTATGTTTGAAAACGGTTATTTTGGTTATATAATATATGAGACGAAATCATTATAATATTTCAATGTGATAAAATTAAGAAAAATATATTTTGAGTTGATTTCTATTAATAATTGGGTACATCAAATTTACCAACAAAAGACACAAATATAAAAAATATATATATAAATTGAAGAAGACAAATATCAAATTGATTTACAAAAGGTAACCTAAATTCTAAAAATAGGTGAGTTGATTTCTCTTGAAGTTTAATGAGTTGAGAACAAATTTTAAAGCTCAAATGTGTTTGCTACATTATTTTCATTTTATTTACTAACTAAATTCCAAATCAATAAAATATTTAAACTTCACCATTAAGCACAAGTCATATTCTTAATATTTGGATAAAAAAAAGTTGATGGGTAACCTTTTTTTGTATTAAAAGACTATAAGGGGTCAGCACAATAGTGTTTTTAATTAATGTGGTCAAAATAATTCATTTGGGTTAGTCTGGTTTAGTTTTGAACATTGAAATGTGAGGTCTTATATTCAATTTTCCTTTGGTACAAATTTTGATGGGTTAATACATACCTAAATTTGCACATGCTTTAAATGAGTCTTTTGCAAGTAAACAGTGGAATTTGGCCACTTGATTTAATTGGTCGTTAGATTGGATACCGAATTAAAAAAAATAAAAAAATAATTTGGTAAAAATAAAAAAGAGGTCTAGCGCGGGGAAGCAAAACTGAGCGGTAAAAGCGGGAACAAGAAAAGTAGAAATCAAATTTATGAGACAACAAGTCTTATTCACGTTAGTTGATTTGCTTTTTCAGCCACTTTCACTACCATGTTACTATGTTATGTTATTGAACAATAATATATAAGAAGTGACCTTCCCTCAAAAAAAAAAATATAAGAAAGTGACCTTAAAAAACAGTCATCCCTTTCAACCATAAAATTAATTAACAACATTGAATAATTGATTGGACGTGACATTTAGCTTAAATAGGTCGAATTTAGTCAAATGATATTTCCAAATTTCACTTTCAAAAATAATTATTTTGTATAAATAGTAAAACTAGCTAGAAAATTTGAAGGGATAGAATAGAAGTCTCCTGAGATATTGAAGGGATAGTAGGATCTTTAGATATCTTTCTGATAATCATTTTTGTATGGTAGCTCAATTTTTTTAACCATTAGTGGTTTAGAATGAAGCATCTCTCACCATACAATGTAATTATTTAATAAAGTAGATATTCCTTAATAAGTGAAACTATTTTATGGTGCACTTCATTGAACTATTAGTTTTATCAAAGAAACATAAGAAGAAACAAAGGATTTAAGAGGTTTATGTTGAACATATCTCTCCAATTTTGAACCTTTTGCTCCAATTTTGTTTGCCATTAATTTATAGGTACGAGTTTTTTTAATAGAAGATGGGTATTTTTTTTTTTTTATATCCGCACCGCATAACTTGAGTCAAATAGAATCACAATAGACGCAAGGTTAAACATTTATATTTTGGTCTATTGTGATTCTATTTGACTCAAGTTGTAACTATATATTTTAATAGTCATTTTGCAACTATCTTTCAAGAGATTTGAACTATATAACTTGAAATTACAATGCTTAATTCTTACCACACTAAACTAGCACCTAAGTGTGACACTATGTCATATACTAAACATGCACTATAGTCATAAAAAAAAAAAAAAAAAAAACTTATAAATATAGTTTACGCGGACCTTGTCACATTATATTTCACCAGGATGGGTGTACAAAAAAATGATATAATATAAAAGGATAGCCGTACAAAAAAAATTATATTTTTGTTTGTAAACTTTTTTGGATTTGATTTGTAGTTAACCAAGTATATTTAAGGGATATAAGGATGTCTTGATGATTAGAGTGAATAAGTTCATATGAGCATAGTAATAAGTAGCTGTTAAGGGTTCTAACTCTATTCCCTGTAACAATATTAACATTAGTCGTTTAAATACATTTTTTTAAAAGATTAGTCGTTTAAATACATTTAATTTGTCTTTGTTTGCTAGATAATTTTAGTATTTGAACGTGCTTGTCATAAATTAATATATATAAATTTAAGGGTATGTGTGCAAAGTGCAAACAATACCCGCAGCTGTGTGAAAAGATGACTATAGTCACCTAGTTAAATTGAAGTTTCTTAGTAGTTTCATCATTAAAAAGTTAATGATATTAATCTATAATAAAAAATTGTAATTAGGTAGGATGCTTCTAACTTATACTTGGAACTTCGAGAGAATTTTTGTTTGCTAGTTTAAAGTTTGCCGTTGAAAATATCAACTCGCCGTTGTCTCTATATATTCCCTTGGAATTACTTTGATTTTCTATTTCAATAACTATAGATAAAACCCACTTAATCAAAAAGTTCATTCCATTAAATTTGACAATTTATTGAATTTCACTTAGTCAGTTAATACACCTACCCCTATGTTTTTGGAGACAGAAAATATTGTGAGTAGGTTATTAATAGTGAAGAGAAATATATCAAAAGGGAATTACAAAATAGTATTTCAGCTCAATATATCATTTTTTTATAAGTAGAAATCAAACTTGATATTCTAAAATTTAGAACACATACACACCTCACATTGATCACTTCTGTTAGAACCAACATTATGACTTCTTTTTTTAATTCAAAACAAAATATTGTGACTTTAAAAAAAATAATGATGGCTAACATTGTCACAAGAAAGTAAAAACGAAATAAAATACATATGTAATTAATTAAGAGCATTGATTTTTCAGCATGTCTTTTTTGACAAATCAAATAAAACCAAACAAAATTTGTAGTTATCAAACATATTTTTTCAGCATGGCTACATGTGCTCTAAATAATTAGCACACTGCCTCAAATAGAACCCTAAATAATAGATAATATTTGTCTGATTCACTAGGAATGGTAAAATATCATGTACATAGTCAATGGATATTAATTAGTTTTATTGGTCAGAAAAAAGGAGCTGGTAACCAAACTTTCCCAACAAAATTTTCCTATATTAAGAAAGGTGATGGACCCCTTAATTTGAATGTACGTAATAAAAGTCCTACTGCAAGAAAAGGAGGAGGCTTCTATTTGACTTACTCAAGACTCTAATGCTGAAGTTTGTAGGATCATTAGTGACATTTTGATAACATGTCCCCTTGTTTAGTGTTAAAATAAAACAATTAAGTGATTATTCTTATAAAATTATATTAGAAGTTGATTTGTATTCTTTCATATTAATGAAAATCAATTTTTCAATACTCCCTCTAGTTTTATATATAAGAAAATTTTCAAAAAAATTACAATCATATCTGTAAAAAATTATCACCTCTTTCGAGGAGTATTATCCATCATTCTATCGCACTTTAGGGTTTTTTATGAGCTTATTTATTTACTATTTTGACGAGCCCCACGTCTTATGATATCTGGCCTACATAAAGAATATAAGACACGTGTACGGCATCAACCTTGAAGACAAATAAAATGTTCAATGATTTAAAATAACCGTGGCCGTTAAACATATGATGAGGGGATATATAAATTAGTTAATTCATTGATGTTATCAATTTATATCATATAGCTATAGGTTTCCTCTATCCACAAAAAAAGCAATAGGTTACCTACATAAAAATAGTAAAAAAATATATAATGGAAATATGTTATCATTGTTTTCTACTACTTTCAAGAAAGAAAAGGGTAAATCCAAATCGATAATACAAAAGCCAAACTAAAAGGAATAAAATGGGGCGGCACATCTCTATGTCTTGGTATTGATTATTGTCTTTCAGCAATTTGGTTTTACCTTTCTCAAAATTACCTGCATATATGCTCAAGTGTGCCAATCAATGTCTTGGAAGCGGCATATTGAAGCCTTAGAGGTGGAGGTGATAGGACACTAAGCATGCATTAAGGCTCAGTTTGGTAAAAACTTGCGGATAGTTGATGAGTTAACTTACAGTGAATTTATACGTTAGTTTATAATTGATAATGGATAAGGTAGTTGATTAAAGGGTTAATAGTGTTTTTTTCTCCGGTAAAATAGGCAATTTCCGGTTTACCCTCTTAGAAACTTTTTCGTTTGAAATCAGTCCTTAAATGATGTATGTAGTTTATAATAAAGATCATATACATTAATTAAATGAATCTAAAATATAAATTTTTGTTTATAATAATGATCGGAGAGTATATTACTTAAACATGTTTGACTTGAAAAACTCATGGAATGTGTGACTTTCTCAACAAAAAAATTGAAGCATGTACTATCACAATTCTTGAAGAACTCGTATTTGAGAGAAAACTATATAAAAGTGAAATCGAAAATAATATTGATTATGAATTTATAATTGATAGTGGATAAGCTAGTTGATTAAATTTAGGGTTAAATATATTTTTGATCCTTATAAATATACCAACTTTTCGTTTTAGTCCCTCTAAAATTTTCCTTCAACTTTTAGTCCCTAAATTTATTTTCATCTTCACTTTTGCTCCCTCCTTTAAAGTAAACTCATATGTAGAATTCATATTTTTGAATAAAATTTTGCAGAAAAATTCATAATATTATAAGAATCTCTCCCAAAAAAATTTAGAATTTTTTAACAAAACATGAATTTAATATGAATTTTTATATTGTATATGGTTAAAAATTCATATTAAATTTATATTTTGTTAAAAAAATATAATTTCTTTTGGAAAATATTTTTACAATATTCTAAACATTTCTCCACAATTTTATTTAAAAAATAAATAAAATTAACTTAAAAATAAGGACCAAAAGTAGTGATTGAAAATTTTATAGGGACTAAAAGTTGAAGGAAAATTTTAGAGGGACTAAAATGAAAAGTTGGTATATTTATAGGGACCAAAAACATATTTAACCCTTAAACTTATAGTGTTTGATAAAATTAGTTGTTGTAGTAGCTTACAAATTCAAAATGATATAAAAAAAATAGTAGGAAATTTTAATGTGTACACCCATAAAACTACTTTCTCTCACTAAGAAAAGTTTCCAGATCTACAACTGAAAACACCTAAGTGTACCGACAACGATGAAGAATGATATTCGTCGATATACAAATCATGTTCCGGGAGTGGCTTATATGTTTAACTTATAGGCAAAGAGACACATGAAAAACTAATTTAACATTGATATTATGAGTTTGTACATAAGTATGGGTTTAAAATTGAAGGAGAGATTGTGAAAATTAGTTAGTACATCATCCGGTCACGAGTATAAATAAAAATCAACATTTTAGATTAATTCATTAAATGATGTATATAGTTTATAATAAAGACGATATACATTAATTGAATGAATTTAAAATATAAATTTTTGCTTATAATAATGATTGGATGGTATACTATTAAACATGTTTGACTTAAAAAACTCATGGAATGTGTGTCTTTTCTCAAAAAAAAATCTAAGCCTGTACCATCACAATTGTTGATAGAACTCATAATTGAGAGAAAACTACTCCATATAAAAGTGAAATCGAAAATAATATTGATTATGAAGGAATTGTTATATCAAGTAGCACATTAATGTTTATACAGTCAATTATGTCAACTAACTTCTAACTAATTTAGTAACATGTAACTACTTTTATATATCTAATAGCCTTTTGTAGGCTCGAAGATGTTTGCAACACTTTTAGCTTGGAAATACAAAAAATAAATGTTGAAAAACATCGACATAAAAGAATATGAAATGTTTAAATACAATGACTAAAAAAGGATGATATAAGCATCTATGTAACTAACTTTTATATCTCTAATATGTACATGTGAATAAGGAGAAAATATGTTAAAAAAGACATGTATTAGTTTGTTGGGAATAGTAAACAATCTTAAAAGTAGTATGAGATGTTAGAAATATTGATGAACATAATTAATGAAATTGTTTTGTAAAAAAATATATTAATGAAATTGATTTATACTTTTGAATATACCTTCATACAAATGGTACAAAAAGATGGTATAGATGTATGTTGTCCAATTAGATTGTAGAATTATTTTAGCAAACTATTGGCCTTTGTGATGGCCACTACGGGTGTTATAATATATTTATGTTATAACATTGATTAATTAGTGTAGCATGTGCTATCATACATCTTAATTAACAAGCGTGGTAGGCCATTTTCCTACTTGTATGCATAATTTGGCATCCACAATCAATTATTTCTTTTTTCATAATTTTGGCGCCATTAGAATCAATTGAAAATTGAATGTTAGTTAGCAGTTAGCATACTCAACTGTCTCTTAAAAAACATTAGAAGTGAGAGCATGAAAGTGGAATTGCACTATTGCGGCGACTTCTTTCAAAATCATATAATTGTATGTCTTAGGCATGTTATGAAGACATGATTTATATGGTGATAGACATAGCATGATGCTAGCAATTATGATTATTAATCAATCGAATAACGAAAAGGTAAGCCCTGATATCTTCTTGGCAGAGTAAAGGTATGTTTAGGATGGACTTGGATAATCCTGCATTTTTCAGATAGTGCATTTTAAAAGGTACTTGATTAAAATCCGACGAATCAAATTTAAAGTTTGATAAATAAGTTAAAATATTATAAATTATTGATCAAATCGGATGACTCAGATTTATAATCACTGTTTGATGGTAGGAAATTCATTTCTATTTAGGATCAATGTTTTAATCATGTTTGGTTGCGATTTTCAAAACCGGGACAACAACAAAAAAACATGTTCTAATGCACTATTTTAGGGTGAAATGAGAAGCTAGGATTTCCAGAGTCATATAGACATGCATTTTTTTTTCCTCCTTGTCTTTGTTTGACTATCTTTAGAGCTTTGAGATTGAAATTGAAAAAGTTGTATGGAAGACACTTTTTATAACGGTTGATCAAACTTTTCGATCCTTGTTTTGTTTTTGTAACCCTCTCCACCAGGGTATATGTGTCGCCAAAATTATGTGTGCGTATAACATTACTCATCGGTTTCAACGTGGTTCCATTAGATTTCTTCGTGTTTCTCATCCATTTCAATGTGCATCTTTCTCGTATCCATCTTTCTTGTTTATGCTTTCATCATCGCTCACTCATGTTGTTTACATCGATGACAATGGAGAAGTAGAGGAACAACTTCCTATAGTCATACAATTTTCTATCTTATTGATCGTCTTCCACCTCATCCATTGTTTCTAAATTTCTATAGTTGCGATCTCACTCAAATAATTGTCTCAATCTTACAAATGACTTGTAAGCATGTGGTTGAATTAGTTATTATTAATATTTCTATTTCTATTTTTATTTTTTTAACCAATGTTCTAAGGACACTCTTTAGCATTCGGAAAATTTATTAAGAATAAATGGACAAATCCAATTTGCATTGGGTAAGTATTACATGTGTTGAAATTCTTCCCCACACACGCCTGAAAACTTCCAATTTTATTCCGTTTGAGTTCTAGTAGTAAAAACGCAAAAATACACTGTGGATTCTAGAATCGAAACCATGCTAATATGTCAAACTTTTCAGTCGCTTCCTCTCACTTATCCATCATCATTTTTCAACATAAAAAACACTGAAACTCCCCAAAATTCGAATCCCACAACTTTGTGTGATTTTTCATCTTTATTTGCTTGAATCCTTCATATTTTAAATATTTCCAACTATTACACAAGATCTCAGTGCACATTTGCTCAAATCTTTGTTAGTTGATTTGCATTTTTTCTTCTTATGTTATATTTGTTTGAGTCAAATTTTAGAAGTTGAAATATGTTTTAAGAAATGTTAATGCGTGTCTTTAGGGCACTCTTTAAGGACCTTTAAATAGCAAATTTTTATAGAAATTGTTGCATTCAATGCATTGGAAATTGAACTATTTAACTTTTCCTATAAACATTTTCTTAATTAGGAATCCTTAAAGGCCACTCATTAACAAGACCCATATGTTTTTCATCATTTTGGTTTCTAAAATACGAAATGAGTTACGATTTCACGAACTGTTAATTTCTCTATGAATTTGTCAAAGTTTAGATATTGACGCACACATCGATCTCTTTAGGGGTAGTAGAATGTACATGATTGTCTATGTTGGGCATGAGCGTCAGATGAAGTGTAGAGACGAGAATGGTAGAACCTGTCATGAGCCACAACATGAGCATGTCCCTAAGCCAAAGCATATGCATGAGCCATAACATGAGGTAGAGCATGAGGAGACACCACCACAACCTCATGACTCATGTCTCAGTAGCCCGTCTGGCATGTTAGTTATGTCATTGTATGCGGATTCTATGGCCAAACACACATGGGAAGGTTGTACTCCCTCCGTCCCTGTATCTAAGCACCTGTTTGACTTTAATTTTGTCTTTAAATGTAAACCTCTTTTCAAATTACTAGATGCATTTATTTTATTTTTTTCCTTAACATACCCCTAATTAATACTACTAACTTATCTTGAAATATGAAAAGTCAAATTTAATACACATACAAATAAAGGACAATTTAGTAATATTAACACATAAAATAGACACATTAATTACACTAACAACTTTTCTTAAGAAATGCGAGACAAAAAAACAAAGAGGGCTTACATATAGGGACATATATGGTCAACTCTATTTATCCAACTCATCTTCATATTTTACATCGCTTCTAATTTATTTTATTTTTTTCAGTTTCATGACAGTATTAACAACATGAATACTCCAGATGAGAGGTGTTTCACAAGTGCCATATGTGCCAGTGGAGTGGAGAATATTGCTAGTATGGGCTATGCTCTGATTGAGCACGCCCTATTGACGACTTTTTCTGAGAGGTGGCATTCAGAGACATCCAACTTCCATATCTCGGTTAAAGAGATGACAGTGACATCGGATAACGTGTTTTGTGTGATGCGATCTGCACATACAACGTTGTATGTTGGACCATGAGCCACTGACCAGTCTTGATGTGGGCGTCTTGATGTCATCAACACTTTTTTGGACTTTCCACCTCAATGTTAAATGGTCATGCAAATACTTTTTTAACAAAGTTGGATGAAAAAAAGGATCTTTTTTTTTTTTTTACAAAAATAATAATAATTAAAGGACTAACTTGTTCATTTTTTTTAGTAGATAGAAGAGATGGTAAAAGCATCTTAAATTCACACACACAAAGTGGAGGTACTGGGGTTTGAACCCCGATCGTGATGTCCAGCCTAACAATTTCGACATTTTTATTAGTTGAACTAAGACTTATGAGACTAACTTGTTCATTTTTACTAACATAAAAGTTCAATTTAAAACTAAAAAAAACTAAAAGATCTAATGTGATACAAACGTTAAACTTAAAAAACTTTATCATGTATTTGGTCCAAATAAAAGAGGAACAATATTTTATTGAGAGGAAAAAATAGGATAACATTTCTTACCTTATCACCTTTGTAGTTAATACAAAAATAAGAGTAATGTTTCATACATACACTCATTAAAATAATTCCCCATTCCACATCTTACTGAATATTTTCTCCTAAAACAATCGTGAGAATATTTTCTTGAGAAATATTATTTGTATAATCAGTTGGTGACAACTTTTTCTTTTATACTTATATTATGTTTTTATTCTCTTTTTCTTTTTCCCTCCTTATTGTTTTTGACCAATAAAAAGAGAAAAAAAAAAGAAATAGTTGTTAAACAAATGATATCATTACTCTATTTTCTTTATATTGACTTTGTGGAAGTGGGACCAATTCAACTTAACCCCACACATTGTTAGTTTGTGCATATATTGGTGCCCTTTTCATATGATCCGGTTGGCAATTTGGAGTGCAAAATTCTAATGGAAGTAATAAAATTTAATAAGTTTGAACCCTTCATAAGCCTACAAAGTACTCCAATATTTGTGCTTTCAAATATGGGAATCAAAAAAGAAAATACGAATCAAAGTTCTCCCATTAAGGTTGCAATTTGAGATATTCTTAGCAGTACTTTGTCGGCCAAATATGGTAACCATTTTTTTCAGGCATGTAGTATAATAGTAGTATAAGAATAAGAAATTGATTCATTAAAACGACATAAACACGTGAGAGGTGAGTGGTTAATTCAGTTTTTTTGGCATCAATGTCTTAGGAGTGACATTTACTCAATCTCTATGTCACTTATTTTGTTTTAGTTAAGGAAAAAATAGAAGAAGCCGTATAAGTTAATTGAAAGTTTAGATATGAGATCTTTTATACTTTAATTTTTTGCTACATGTATATTTTGTGATGACTTCTTGATTGCTTGTAGATAACACAGTACGTAATTTACCTTGTAAATTAAAAAAAATAAAATGAGTACGTAATTCACCAAATAGTACATAGTATTAGTACGTACGTTCCAGTCTGTACATTCCAGTCAAATGTCAATATGTAAAATTTAAAAATATAGTATGTTCATTTTCAGAATTAAGATTCGTTATTTTTTTTATGGTTATATAATAAATGTCGGTACGGAATTATTTGTAGAAATATGAGTATTATTTGTAATATTTTAGTAATGCCATGGCTAAAAAAAACAACAAATGTTAATACTTCTAGAAACTAAAGAGCACTTCGAAGAGATCGTAAAAACTATCATCCAGCTTAACTCTAGGTCATGAATTTGAATCAAGTCTAGAAATGCATCAATGTTAAATCTTTTGTAAGAGAGTTTTACTTTACATTACGGTTTTATTTAGTTCAAGAAAGAAATTAGTCTCTACAGTTGGATGCAAATGATATGTGATTGACAAAAAAATTTAATCTTTCTAAAAGTATGTCAAAGACTAGGGGCATATCAAGAAATTTCCATTACAGGGGATAGAAAATAGGGTTTATGTTTTTATAAAATACATGATTACAAGTACAACAAAAAGAAGGTAATTAGAATACATTTATGATTACAACAAAATAATTACAACAAAAAGAAGCTAATGAAAATACATAAAAGATTCTAAATTACAATGGTCCTTTATGGGTTTTTATATTGAAAAATTATTCAATGAATTTTTCATTACCAATCGAATATGCCGTTCTATGTATATATACATAACAAAACAAGCATACAAGCATCCAACCAATTATCTTCCCAAAATTCATGGTTGAGAAAAAAGTAGAAAAGAGAAATTGAGATAGTGAATAGTTAAATTAGTGGTGAGTGGATAAGTGAAAGTTACCCCTTTGCAATGCAAGTTAAGACCGAGTTAAGATCATTGTAACTTGACTTGTGAAAAATCATTGAACAAAGTAGTTTAGTAGTTTTTTAAGTGCAAAGCAAGTTAAGATCAACAAGTAAAAAATTTGAAGTTTGAACCACAAACACTATATATTGTAATATCTTTATCAACTGGGTTAAATTCACGGAGATAATTTGATTTGTTTTTTCAACAGGTATTAAGGGAATCACCTTAATAATTTATGTTCATTTCCATAACAAAAAGAAAGGAAAAGTAATACTTAACAAAGTTGCTTAGTAACCTAAGAATCATTTCGCGTGCTAAACATCAAACTGATCCCAACTTAATTATAATTTATATTTTAATATGAAAAATATGACTACATAAAGAAATTAACGAATTTCTTTTTGGGTAGTTGGTCTAGTAGTATAAAAGGCTAAAGTCATATTATTCCACCCATTTTTTGACTCGTCCACTTTTAAGACTTTATACATACACAAAAGCATAGACCAACCAATATTTAGACCATTGGTTGTGTCTCAAATCTCAAGGATAATATTTCAAATGGATCCTCTTTAATTAACTTAATTTATCGTGCAAATCACCTTTACTTTTAAGCCTGCAAACTGAACTACGTGCTAATTAATTTTTTTAGATAAACCCTAATCATATACGTTCCCTTAAAAAAATGATATACGTGTATGCATGTGTACAACTTAGTATAATGAACATAAATGTTTTGAACAATAAGCTTTTTTATTTTTGACATTGAATAATAAGCTTATTATAAGTTTTTAACAGCCGTCTAAAGTCATATTCAAATAAGTAGGTCTCTACTTTTAAAATCAGTTTAATTATAGATGAACTACAAACAACATTCACGTACGTATTGATCATATTTAACTAATATCATAATTGAATTTGAATCAATGTACATTACAATTTAAATACTATAAATTGTAGACATGTGATGAGATGAACCAATTGTATTTCAAAATTTTGAATAAATCAAACGGTTTAGCTTGGTGTTGCAAACAAACAAGTGATTGCTTAAATAAGCTTGAAGTTTTATCAAAATGGAATATACCTTTCATTAGTTTAGTCTGAAGGAAATATTATTAAAAAATAGAGAAAAATATGCTTAAGTCCACCATTAGTGGGGTCTTAATGGGTAACAATTGTTTAGAAGGAACCATGGAGAGTCATGGGTGCCAACTTTTTTAAAACCGCGTGGGTCCATTAGCATAAAATAAATATTTATAATTAAGCATAAAATTATATACTACTAATCATAATTAGAGAAAAATAGGGCTATTAGAGCTAGCCTTTTTATTAAAGTCTTTAGGTGGGTCGTCAATTCCACGTCCAATCATATCATGTTTTATAGATCCTTAGAATCCCAAGTGATAGTTATTTTGTTGATACAAAAGTTGGGAACCCATTTTTTAACTATATATTATATTCTTCCCTACAAAAAAATTATATATTTTCTTCTAGGCCTATACAGCTGATTTTATTTTTAGAAATAGCAATGAAATCATTTATCAAATTGTTAAAATTTCAAATTTGAGTAATATTTAATATTGTATAATGTTAGGAGTCTCATGTTGAGTTAATAAAAGTGTTCGACGTGGCACTTGAGTCATACGACTCTCCCACCTAATAGACTAGTCTTTTGGGTTGGACTCTCATCATGAGTTTAAGTCATGACAGTTGGTGCTTTCATTGACAGTTGGATCACATAAAGGGCTATTATATTGGATTAAGGTGCTCCACGAAATACTGATAGGTGAGTGAAGCCGCCAAAAGGGAAATGACTACAAAATAGAGTGAAAGTCGTCGTGGACGTCGATTCTTAAAGGGCGTGATAATGTTAGGAGTTTTACATCGAGTAGATAAAAGTGTTTGACGTGGTACTTAAATCATGAAACTCTCCCAATTAGTATCATGAAATTCTCTCACCTTATAGACTAGTCTTTTAAGTTGGGATCTTTTTGTAAACTTAAGTCATGACTAACATATAACGATTTCAAGTATTTATCTCTTCAATATGTACAGTATATTGTAAGATCTGTATGATTTTTTTTTGTCTAGTCACATTACTTTCTTTTTGTTGACCAATTTTATGATGCATGAATCAGACAAATTTTACTATAATTTTTTATCAATTATGCAAAAGACATTTGTGTATGAAGTATATATGATCATTAATTCATTATTTTACTTATAGATGTTAGACAAAAGTCATAAAACATATTTTAGCTCGTGGAATATGACATTTAATTTGTATGAAGCAAAAACTTTGAGGTGATTTTTTGTTGGTAGGAGAAGACAAAAGGAAAGGCACGTAAATGTGATGTGTATATGAAAATCCAAATCCAAAATCTATATATAGATACACAACTTTTATTTTGAAAGTGAAACTAAATTCGTGGATAGACCAGACGCGGTTTTGGGTCTCGAAGTCGGTTAAACGACGACATATTTGTCGTTTTGTTCCCCCGGTTCCTCCGCTTCCCATGTGAGGATTTTTTATTCGCTTAGTTACCGTAGCAAATTATGAATTTAAGTGTTTATGATTTTTAAATTGTAACAAATTATCTTTATCTTTTTCAACTACACAAATAATAGAAACAAATATAATAGTTTTTTTTTATGCAATGACACAAACAATATATTATTATAGGCAAATTTGTTTAAAGATATAAGTGGAATAATAATAAAAAGCTAGTCTAAATTCCTTTGAAATTTTTTGTTGATGAAAAAAATCAATAAAAATCTACAAACCACTAACAAAGTGTTGAAGCGTTAACAACATAATTCACTTTCAGAGAAAGAATTTGAATTTGATTCAATGGTTAGTCTTATAGTAGGTGATCGTAGCTGATCAAAACGCTATGTGAAGTGATAGTGTTTAGGGTATATATGTGAAAAATTATACTTTTTAAATGTGGAAAAGGCTATGTGAAGTGATGATGTCTAGACCTTTTTTATTTCTTCAATAAAGCTTAATATTATAATGAAAACTATTGGTTATTAAAAGACAACTAAAAACTATGAAGATCGAATACGTGGTACGAGTATGATACGATACGGGTACGCGAATAAATGAAATTTCAAAATTTTAGATACGATATGACTAAGATAAGTTAACAAAATTCGTGTACTAAAACTTATATGTATGTAAAATACTTGAAGAAAATAAACATTGATTACTCTTCATTAAATCATATAAGTATATCCAAAAATTATCTACATATGCATATCTAATAATGAATCATATACATCACTTAATTTTCACAACATTGTCTCACTTTTTTACCCTTCATCTTTTGTAGGATACGTATGTGTGAAATATCTTTTGTATCTCTGCAGTATCATATAAGTATCTGATAAAACAAATTAAAATTAAAATAATCAATTCCGATACTTCGTGGACACATAGTTGCGAGTATGCATGGAGTATCGATATCCAATACGGATACGTCTCCGTGTTTGGAGTATCCGGACTTCATAGACTAAAAATGAAGTGGAATTTTTTAGGCCAAAGTAACCAAACACAAAATCATTAAGATCTATAAGAGTTTCCACAAAAAAAAATCTATAAAAGAGTAAGAATGTGGACCTTTCTATCAAAGTTGGACGATTGTGATGTAGTAGCTGCGAGACTAACATACGATCTATGATGAATATTGACAACACAATATCTAACATATGTTTTTAACACATTATCTTTCATTGATTAACATTCAAATGAATCTTACTAATTTATGTAAGTCTCACACGATTATAGCGGAGTTTCATAAATTTCAATTTATGTAAGAAAATATGTTAAAAAAGTATGTATTGAAAAGTATGTTAATGTTTCCTTAAAAATAAAACAAAGATGCACGACAGAAAATCTTGATGAAATATGACTATTAAGGATAAAGTTCTCATCATGGTGAAATCTAATTATTAAGGATGTAGTTGCCCATCATAACGACAAGGATAAAAGTCCAGGGAAAAGAATTTATGTGAGATTGGAGTAATAGAATTTCCATCATTGTCTAAACTAACACCCAACAGAAAAGGATTATCACTGTATTTAGCATCAAATTTAGAATAAAAAGTGTCTAAGAGAAGGTCCCACACGTTTTCCCTAAGGCATTTTTAGTTAACGGAAGAACATGGGTGATAGCACTATGCTACTCACTAAACCAGAGACTTGTAGTATTTGACTATAAGTTTCATGTCACATGGGTGCACAATTTGTATATTAGGTCACAAATCACTTGTCAAGAAAAAAGTTCACATGTTGTTGAGGCCGTTTTTAAAAGCTGAAAATAATCTCTTGTGTCATTTTCTTTAACTTAACATTGTTGTCTTTTTCTTTGAAAAAACAATTGGTCCACAACCTACAAATTTCAAAATCTTCCAAAAATCTTTGTGAGCGCTTTTCTTTTTCCTTCTTCTACCTTTCTCGCATGATCTTTGTTGTGTCAATTTTACATTATTTGGATTTAATAATTCGAAATGTATTATACATGTTTCAAATTATAAAATTTAAAATGTGTTTGACCCAATTTAGTTTATTAATTTGACATAATTTCTTAAAATGACATAATTTAAAATTGACAATAAAATTCATTAATTCAACAAAATTTTGTAATTGAACAGAATTTCATGATAAATTTACATTAGTATCATGATATGCAGTACACAATGTTTAGCAACTAAATTTGATTATGTAGTACAAGAAGATTGAGGGATAAATGGTTGAGAAAGTTTGTCATCCCTCTCGTGTGCCTTCTGAAGAAGATGGAAACACAAGATGATGGAGTGGGAGAAGGTGAAAACTGATCTGAACAATCGCAGATCCAAACTAATATCGAATACAAGATGACGAAGGACAACTCCGAAATAACCCTGGATGCGGATAGTTGCTTGGTCAATAAGGTTGGCCGATTTCATGCATGTTTCATGCATTCAAACTTACATTGATTGTTGTTATAGTCGATGCTTATCATTTTTCTATAAATAGTCACTCATTCTTCACAATTTTTCTTTCTAGCTCACATTCTCTCTTTTTTAGTCTTATTTTCCTTTGCTAAATGTTTACGATGTCATGGTTTCACTTTTGACCATTCATATTATCCCAAAAAAAGATGTGTGATTTTTGTGGGAATAATATAATGATCAACATAGAGCTTTGTATTATCTAGTAGGTATTTTCTAAGTTATTACAAACTTTGGATTAATGATATGAATTAGTGCAAAAATGTTTCAGATTATACAATTTGAACTGGAGCAAAATGATAAATTTAGAAGACGCATGAGAAATTAGTACGGTAGGAAAAGAGTTTTCCTTGGAAATTCAACGAACTTTTATTTCTCTTTATTTACTTTACTAGATTGTAGATTACGAACATGCCCAAATATCATCACTCTTGGGATAAGTTTTAATGCAAATGATCATCTGTAGTTTGATCTAGCTTCTCAGATGCATTAAAGAAGTGATTTTCCGCACTCATATTTTTTCTACTACACTTTGATCCTTCTATAATTTATTTTTAGAGTTGTACTTTTGCAATTGTTTGTTCCCTTTTGTTGTTGTTGTAAATCAGCTATCTTCTACACACAACAATAAAGGATAATGGAACTGCAATGGACGACAAAACTCTCTCTTAAGAGTTTTAAGTTGCTGCATTTTTAAGGTTGAATTTGAACTCAAAATCTCTAGTTAAGTTGAAAGAGATTCAATTGATCTCATCCAAACATTCTTGAGTATTTGTTTGGTTTGAATGTTTACTTCTGTTTTGTTTCAGACTTAGCCAAGAGGCATTTCCTTCGTGTACCGGGTCAATCCTCTTTGCCTAATGCAGGAATGGAAAATACCATGAACCTGCCATAAATCTACTGAATCAAACCACGTAAGCTAATTGGGACCATCCAATATGGATCTAAGGCTAGCTTGTTGTAATTTGCTCACAAGTGTTTACTAAGGACAATTGTCTTAGTAAGAGGTCAAGGGCTAGAAACTCTACTTCTTCACTATGAAGGCTAATTCATAACCTCTCCACAAGTACACACTTTTCTACTAAAATATCTCATATATTCAGCTAATTCTTACTTGATCGTCAAAGTGTTTGAATGTACACCATCCTCTCTCGAGAACAAGAATTCCACTTATCGGAGACCAGCAAGTCAAAGTCCTCATCACGTTTTATGTTTCTTCTAGAAACAACCTTAAAATTCCTTATCTAATGGATAAAATGGGGAGGGGAGGGAG
>Ga0228710_1003539_pt1 | contig 24785 bp, 5 predicted proteins | sample MedpolnodulmetaG_FD_177995 | JGI IMG/M metagenome (GOLD analysis project Ga0228710, IMG submission 177995) | Root nodule microbial communities from Medicago polymorpha collected in Santa Monica, California, United States - pink nodules | ecosystem: Host-associated > Plants > Roots > Nodule...
ATGAAAGAAACAAACCAGAAGTCTGCCTTATACGATGAAGGGATGAAGTAATACAAAGCGTAAGGAGAAAGAGACCGATAAAGGCAAAGATGGATTTTGAAGCCATTAGAGAGAATTGAGAGTAAGTAGGTTTGTGTGCTATTTGTGGAGAAAAAGAATAATAATGCGATGCACAGATATATCGAGCTTTTAATTGAAAGATTTTAAGGATGTCAAATATTAGGGCTGGCGCAAACTTATATATATCCCAACTTTTTGAAACTACCTCTTTCAATATATTTTTGGGTTGGACTTTTCTTTTTAAAAATACCCTTAATTTTAAATACAAATAACACATGTAACAAAATAAGAATAAATTTAATTTAAATATTAAAATAAATGTAACAAACGTGAGCAAAAAATATTGTTAAAGATTGGACTTTAAATCCTCTAAAAGAAAGATCAGGAACAAACTTAGCAAAAAATATTGTTAAAGATTGAACTTTAAATCCTCTAAAAGAAAGATCAGGAACAAACTTAGCAAAAAATATTGTTAAAGATTGGACTTTAAATCCTCTAAAAGAAAGATTAGTAACAAACGTGAACAAAAAATATTGTTAAAGATTGGACTTTAAATCCTCTAAAAAAAATTAGTAACAAACGTGAGCAAAAAATATTATTAAAGATTGGACGTTAAATCCTCTAAAAAAAATATTAATAACAAACGTGACCAAAAAATATTGTTAAAGATTGGACTTTAAATCCTCTAAAAAAAGATTGGAATAATTTATGGATGGTGGTGGGTTGTTGACATATTTCATCAAGTGACCTTCTTTTTTCACCCATTCTTTCTTAAAAGAGGAATGATATTTGAACAATCATTTGCTAACAACTTTTATGGCAACCGCATTTTTCTCTCTTCTCATTGGTCAAAAACAGTGGAGAGAAAAAAAGGGAGAGAGAGTAAGAATATAATGTGAGTATGAAAGAGAAAGTTGTTTAAAAATTATCAAAAAATAGTTGTACCAATATCATTTCTCTTCTTAAAAACATACATGTGTCCTAATTAATACTACTAGAGGGCAAAAAAACAAGAAAGTGTATGTGTACATAAGTATGCTTCTGAACAGCATAAAAGTTGTATTTGTTTAGAGAGGTATACATTTGATGTTCTTTGGGATGGAAAGTGGGAAATTTTTATTTTTTTTATTGATATATGAAATGACAAAATCATTATAAACTTATACATAGATAAAAGTGTCGGAGTTTAAATTTCATTGTCCGGCCTAATAATTTCGAATTGAATTAAAATTTGCGAACAAAAAAGTCTCTTTATTAACTAATTAATTGAAGAGCTTTAGGCCCAAATAGGCATGGCAACAAAACTCATACCCATGGTTACCCGCCCGAACCAAACTCAATTTGACGGGTTTTCCCCGTTTTGACTGGATTTGGGTATGAGTTTGGCTTTTCCCCGATTTCAAAACACGGGTATGGGACGGGTAAAGGGCATATAGATACTCACCCCGAACCCATACCCAAATTTGTCCCGAATGTAGAAATTTACTTTATGTTCATATGTCATGTTATTTTGTTTGATAATTGCCGTGTTATAAAACTATCATTGATATTTAAAGGAGCAACTAAATCAATCGGTCTAACAAATGTTAAAATGAGCATATTGTTGGATAATGCATTACAACATTTCTCTAGGGGTTGCAAAAAAAACTTCTATTTTTTATTAAAAAAAATTATTCAATGCGGGGACGAGGTGGGGATACCCGAACCCATCGGGGACGGGGATGAGGTTCAATTTCTCATCCTCATTGGATATGGGTAAGGTAACGAGTAAGTATATGAGAATCGGGTATGGAGACGGGGAATGTAAAACCCATCCCTACCCCCGCCCCATTGCCATGCCTAGGCCCAAATAATGATATATGGAGGGTGAACAAGTTAACCAACTGCCTATGTGAATACAAATTGCACTAACGAAAGGGACTAGCTGATGGCAGGATACTAGCTACTTACCTTGTGAATAAAATTGTTTGAGGCAGATGATGATGCCAATTTGGGCTGGCCCATAGCCCGTCGAGGTTGGGCTATGACACCGAGCCTCCAATTTTTTGGGGCCCAAAATATTTTTTTTAATATGTGAGACACTAAAATAATGGGTATATTGCTTCAATGGCGAGGCCACTTTTTGTTGAGTGAGAGGTCATGTGTTCAAGACCCACCAAAGTGTGATTTTTAATAATTTTTTTTAAAATGACTTGTTTATTTTTTTTGGGGCGCAGATTTTATTTTTTTTTGCATCCCTTATAAAATTAAAACTTGGCTTATGAATTTGTTAAGACGACCCTGATGCCAATGGTAGGACATTATTATTCAGGAACCCATAAATGGATCAAAGTAACTTGACAAAATAAGAAAAAGATTACTGCTCTCCACCCAACACAAATCACTCGCACCCTGCAGCCTTGTCCAAAATACCCCTGCGTTAGTTAACTAACGCAAGTGTAAAATTGTGTGTTAGTTAACTAACGCTGCGTGACTTAAGTCACGCAAGTGTAAATAACTGCGTGATTTAACCCACGCACAGTGATGACACATGCGTGAGTTAACTCACACCCAGTCTGTGTAAAAAATCAGAAGAGGCAGAAACCTCTATTTTCCCTAATTTTCAATCATTCTTTCATACATTCATTCAAGCATACATTTTTCATCATTTATTCAAGAATTCATTCAATCAAGCATTAACTCATAAGTATATTACAAAAAAAAACAGAATAAAATAACGAATAATGTCATAAAAACGCTAAAAAGCGCAAGTGTAATAGGATTACAATCAAATCCAACAAAATGTCATAAAAAAACTACACAAGTCATATTGGTCCATCCCGTGGACTCCTACTCTTCCTCCGCGGAGCCGGCATCAGCTCCAGCATACTCCACTCAGACTGTATGTTCTGCATCAAGCGCATAACCTCCTCTTGATTACACTTGCATCAAGCACATCAGGATACCCCATTACACCGTCCACTCTAGCCCTGATGTTTACTGATGATCTGGTATGGGTCGATAGGGTGCCTGGCCCACTGCTGCTCAATAATAACCTCCTCATAAGAAGGGACAAGACGAGGAGGGGCATCAGCTGTGTAGTCATGAATGGCCGCAAGGGGGTTCACAATAGGATGTGATACTCTAACGAACCATTCCATGTACCCCTAGTATGAGCCCATGGCTGGTTATCCGGAACCGGATGACCCCTCTGCTGATGGCTGAGAACATGTAGAGCAAACTCCGTGAAGGCCTGGGCCACGTCATCTGCCGCAAGAGTCTCAATGTCTGTAGGAGGCCTGGGCCGTGTCTGGACATACATGTACTGCCTAAGAACCCGCTCTGGCAAGTGACAAACCATCTTGTCGCTGCCGGCCATGATCCATCCGGAGTACCAGCATATGTCCTGAAAGGACGTGATGTATCGTTGTCTCTCGTACGGCCTCCAAGTGACATGAGAATGGTCCAACGAATCAATGGCAGCTCGGTAGTGTCCAGGATTAGAAAAGCCCCTGGGAGGTTTCCATTGACTCACGAGTGGGGCAACAGTAGGGTCGTAGGCATCATCTTCAATCCTCGGAATGATGTTCGTGAAGTGTGCCAAAGTCCATCCCTGCAAACACAAAGAAATAAATTTATATCAGCACAAGTATTATACAAACAACTATACATTTACGATCCAATAAGTAAAGAAGAAGAAAACAAATATTAACACAAGCAAGATCATGTAACCACCACAGGAGGCCACAGATGAGTAGGAGGTAAGAGATAGCTGCTCATATAGGAAAGCAAGTCGCATCCCACCCCATGACTAGCTATCCAACTCGTCCATATCTTGCAGCGCAAGCAGCCACAACAGATTAATGTTTGTGTTGTTCTTGCTGGAAAAAATGGTCCAGCCAACCAAGAGCAACAAAAAAGGCTTAATGCAGGCCAGCCTAGGTTAAGCTCGCTCGTCTTGCTCCTCCTGTGTGTCAGGCTCAAACAGTTGATTACACCTATTCAAGAGCTCCTCGTAGCGCCTCTTCAGTACACCAAAACTGACGTGAGCAGCATCCTTTTTTGTCATCTCCTTAGCGGCAGCCTCCGTTGTAAAAAGTAAGTCCACCTGCATCATCTATAGCCCCTCCTCACGGGTTAACTCTCTATCAGGAAGGAGCCTCCCAGTGATGGGGATGCCTAGGAGACACGCCACATCATCTAGTGTGATGGTTATCTCCGCAACACGTAGATGGAAGCTGCTGGTCTCCTCATGCTATCTCTTTGACATCGCACAAACGAACTCGTGAGAGATGTTCTCGTACCCTCTAGTCAGGAGGGGAGTAAGACCGGACATATTCACTTCATCCCAAAACCATTGGTTTTGTGCACACGGCTGAAGGATTGTCATGTTTTTAAGGCTCAGCTTCTTCTCGTGCGAGATACCTTTAACCCTATGTTTTTTTCGAAACTGAAATACAAAAACAAAAAACAACAAACAACACCGTTAAATAAATAATAAGTAAAATAAACATTAAATATATTCTAACATAAATTTTAATTCTAAAATTAAATAAGTAAAATAATAATTAGAATAAGTTGTATAAATAGTAAAAGAAGTAAAATAAACATTAAAATATACTTACATCGGCATCGACCCATATCCTGCATACCACATGTCCACCAAAGCGAGGTAAAAGCGTGAGGTCAGAAGGCCCCCCTGCATAGTCGTCCGGTCCGGCCTCGTACACCACCCTCGGCACCCCCTGAAAATGACCCCCACCATCATGCTGTTGAGGCTGCTCAATATCATCCTGCTGCTGAGGCTCCTCAATATGAGGCTGCTCATGATGATCCTCATACGGATGCTGCTGATACACATCAAACTGATATTGATGAGGCTGAGGCTCCTCAAAATGATATGTATGATCCTGCGCCTGCTCTTACGCCTCATAATCCTGCTGATACTGTGTCAGGTCCACCGTCTCGGATGGACCCGTCTGTTACGTTGATCCCCCAGCAACATCAACTCTACCAAGTCTCGTTCCCCCACCTCTCCCTCGACCAACCATAGGAGGGTGTAGTGCTTGCTTCTCCCTTCGTGCACTACCAGTAGGGACAGGCCTCCCTAACCTAAGTCTGTCAGTCCTATCCTAAGGCGGCTCAGGCGGTCTCTGAGACGTATTCCTCCGAGACATATCTGCACAACATTTCAAAAAGCAAAATATCAATGATACATTTTCACACGAACATTGTGTCATTTCTAACAACAAAAACGCTAATATTTCAACAGTGTCAATTCAATCTGTAAACTACCACATTGTAGTCAAACTAACTATAATCAACATTAACAAACATATTTCTAACCAATTTCATCATTAAAATTGAAAAAATCAAAAGAAAATTCATTGAGACATTTTAACAAACACCTAGAGTCCATATTTCAATCAACTTCAAATCAAACAATTTCAAAACCCTAAAACTACCACATTTTACTCTAAACAACATCTAATATACTATTTCTAACTTAATTTATCACTAACAATCATAAAAACTAACATGCAAGCAAAATTTATATAAACCTAAAAATGTTAAATTTCTTATAAAATTCGACAATTTCAACCCAAAAAATGCAATGAAGTAGGATAATCATCACTTACTTGATATTGTGGGAGAAATTGGCTTCGAATGGCGCAAGAATGGTGAAAATCGCACTTGGAGGGGAAAATTTCGTGTTTGGAGAAGTTGGAAAAATGAGGCACTCTATCTCTGTTTTGCAGATAAATGACTTAAGTCACGCTGCGTGAGTTAAGTCACGCGACGTGACTTAACTAACACGGGGGCATTATTGTCCAATCAGTTGGGTGGGAGCGAAACGTGCAGGGCGAAGAGCAGTAATCTAAGAAAAAATAAGATCGAAAAGAAGGAGCCTTAACCATGTGACTTATAAGACTTGTCACATCAAACCCAATATATATATATATATATATATATGGTAATATAAGTGTTTCTTACTTCTTTTTTTATGTACTTATTTAAGTTCAATTTATTAGAATATTTAAATATACCAAAATTTTAAAATAGTTTGTGCACGATGTTGGTCAAAATAGTTTATTACGTTAAAATGTATCATTAACAGTGTCATATTAGTCTCTCAATATACTTACATCATTCATTCACTATTATAACTAAAAATCTATTTTTTAGATTCATTCAATAAACGATGTATGTGGTCTATAATATAGGTCACATACCTCATTTATTGAATGCATTTAAAAAATATATTTTTACTTATAAATACTTAATTATTATCATATCAGTGCTTGTATGAATAGAGTTAATGTCAGCGTTGAATGACTATTTCAATGTGAAAGACTATTTTAACCAACAAAGTACACAATTAAATATTATTTTAGAATTTTTATATATTGAAGGATTATTATAACTACTTGTTATACATTCAGAGATCAAAGTAACTATTATCTTTTAATTTATCCGTACTTGAATCTATTTTCCTAAACACAAAACAAGATTAATTTTAGACCACGATCAAGAGATTCCTCCTACACGAGGAAGTGACAATTCCTTAGCAACCAATATAAAATAGGAAAATTAATTTTTATACATCCATTATTCATTCAACACTAAGATGTAAATAAATATAAAAAGAATTATGTGATAGATGTGATAAAAAAAAAAAGATAGAGAAAGATGTGTTAAATATATGTAGAGAAATTAAATGCGTACAAATACAAGGGTCGTAGAAAATACACGTCACAAACACAAAGATAAAGTTTCTTGAAGGACCAATTTTTGAGACAACTTATTGAACAACAAAAATATACGATGAAATGTAAAGATTGACACAAAAATCAAAGCAATAAAGAGAGAAAGTAAGAATACAATCTAAGTACAAAGAAATATTTATCATAAAATGGTTGTTCAAATATAATTTCTCTTTTATATATGATGCACACATGAGATGTCTTTTACATTATGTATAAAAAATTTGAATCGATAAGTTCTTTAGTTACATTAAATGAGATATTGTGATATTTATTGATCTAATAATAAAAAATATATTTGTGCATAGTGTAAAACTATTTTAATTTTAATTTGTACATTAGACAACAACTTTTCCTTTATCTAACACTCCTTTTTTTCTCTTGAGCTTCAGAACAAAGTTGTAGGCATGTTTTGAAATTCATATGCCCTTACAAAGTTTATTCAAAAGCAAGTCTAATTCTTTTGAATAATTTGATATTATAGAAATTGATGCTAGTTGAGATAGATTTTTGCTATAATTTACGATAAATTGAGTAGTAACTAGTAAGTAGGCTGATGATGTTTAGAAATTGATGTACTTTTATGACGTTTGTTTTCTTAAACATACTGATAATCAATAATTAATCTCACTCTCAAGTCTCATGAATATTGGACCACTTAATTGTGAGCTGAAGGAGCAATTTCTAAACATGCTCTTACATTCTTTTTTTTCCCACAAGAGAGAATTAATGTGTCGAATTAAGTGTGCATAATGAATTATACTACATTACTTATTCTCATCAAATTAATTAATTGAAATTTAAACAATCGTGTAGTTAAAAAAATCAACTGATTGAATTTATATATATATATATATATATATATATATATAGAATTATTGTCATACAGGAGAGGAATTCATAGAAAATGAACTTGGGCCATATGCCTAAGGCCCAAAGTCCTTAGAACAGTACTTTACAACTAGCTAAGCTATGAAGGTAATTAAAAAACAAAACTCCATAAAAGTCAAGAAGATGTGAAGTGCAGAGTTGACTCATCCTCTCATCTACATAGTTGTTTTCATGCCCAACGAAGCTTTTCCTGTTATGCAATGGATTTGAGCTTCCATCTTCAGTTCATCAAACTTATTTTCTTGACCAATAGAATCAATGTAACAGTGATGTAGCATCTTTAACCCTCCGGTAAAACCATGTTGCCTCATTCTTAATGCAAATGGGTGCTCACCACCCAACACCTGTAAAAAGACATTGGTTTATCTTATTAATATAACAAAAACTATGACTCTTAAAATAAATAAAAATTAATGTAATCTTGCTTGGCATGATATGAAACATAAACAAATGTATGAATGTAGTCTCAAAAATATTGGTTTTGTTTTTTTTTTTTGGTTACATAATATATACATAATAAATATTGGTTTTGTTGTTGAGGAAGGTTTAACAACAAAGCGTTTGCCTTTTAAATATTATATTTTTTAATAATTAATATGGTTCACTAAATTCATACTTTAGCTCAAAGTTAGAGTATTCTTTTTCACCCTTTTCACCAGTACAGGTTATGAAATTCTAAATATTGTAGAGTGTTGTCGGGTGTTTTTAATTTTTGTCCACTGTTCATATTATATAACCTAAAATATTATAGGACACGTGAGAAACCAATAACATGGGAAAACATTCTCTTATCCTAAAGCATATTTCAATTCAAAGAACGTTAGCATGATCTAACCTTTGATCTATTAATTGCTTTATGGTCCGACAATGTCTTTCTTGTCTTGCAATCGATTTGAAGTTGTAGCTTCACTTCTCCAATTTGTGACTTATCTTCAGGTCCAACGGAATCAATGTAGCAATTATGTAATACCCTAAGGTCTCCGGTGGAACCATGTTGTCTCGTTATTAAAGAAAATCGATGAACACCAACCAACATCTATAAAAGAAAATTGGTTTATTTTAGAAATATTGAAATAAATAAAAATTAATGTAACCTTCTTTGGGAAAATTTGAAACGATAAAAAAATATACAAAAAAAAAAAACCTATAATAGTGTAACGAACCTTCCTGCTTCCAAGAACATTAAGAGTTTTCTCATAAGCATCAACTCGTGTATTTGGAAAGTTGTAATCTGCAGATAAACAAATAATAACTTAGTTAATATTGATAATTCTAATTCTACTCTAGTTAGTTTCTATTAATATATGAATGTTCTGCCCTAAAAACTACTAACATGAATAAAACAATGGCAGAATATAAATCAAGGTTACATAAAATAGTGACAAAAGGATGAAAGAAACAAACCAGATTATTATTTTGTTATATTTTCTTTGTAACAACTTTTATTATTATATATCTATCACTCTTATTTGTTCATATGCAATAAATTTCATTTATCTTAAAATTGTTAATTAATAAGCGCTATCCATGATTTTGAAAATTCTTATGTCATATATTTAAGAGCTATGCTATTTTTTACAAAAGTAATTGGCAAAAAATGCAAGGATTACAAAGAATTGCTCTTATAAAAAAAATTACAAAGAATTGCTCTTATAAAAAAAATAATACAAAGAACTGCTCCTATACAAAAAAAGACAAAAAAAAAAAAATATGATGCATGAAGCAAAATACATGAGCCAGTTTGAGATAAAATAGCGGTATAGATGTGTGCTTGTCTTTTGTCGGTTTCTAAAATCGTAAAAACAAGTTGTTTCTTTTATTTAATTAAGTTTAAGAGTAAAACGGTAAAATCCCTTCCCCTTGTGAACCAAACACATTTTTAATTAAAAATATCTCCCCTCCCAATTCTCGAACCAAACGGACCCTAAGGATGTCAAATATTAGGACTGGGGCAACTTATATATCCCAACTTTTTGAAACTACCCCTTTTAACACTTTTGGGTTGGACTTTTCTTTTCAAAAATATTCTTAATTTTAAATACAAATAACACATATAACAAAATAAGAATTACTTTAATTTAAATATTAAAATAAATGTAACATTCGTGAGCAAAAAATAATGTTAAAAATTGGACTTTAAATCCTTTAAAATAAATTAGTAACAAACGTGAGCAAAAAATAATGTTAAAAGATTGGACTTTAAATCCTCTAAAAAAAGATTATAACAAACGTGAGCAAAAAATATTGTTATAGATTGAACTTTAAATCTTCTAAAAAAAAAAAGATTAGTAACAAATGTGACCAAAAAATATTGTTAAAGATTGGACTTTAAATCCTCTAAAAAAAAATTAGTAACAAACGTGAGCAAAAAATATTGTTAAAGATTGGACTTTAAATCCTCTAAAAGAAAGATTAGTAACAAACGTGAGCAAAATATATTGTTAAATATTGGACTTTAAATCCTCTTAAAGAAAGATTAGTAACAAACGTGAGCAAAAAATATTGTTAAAGATTGGACTTTAAATCCTCTAAAAGAAAGATTAGTAACAAACGTGAGCAAAAAATATTGTTAAAGATTTGACTTTAAATCCTCTAAAAAAAGATTGGTAACAAACGTGAGAAAAAATATGGTTAAAGATTGAACTTTAAATCCTCTAAAAAAAGATTAGTAACAAACATAAGCAAAAATTAATGTTAAAGATTTGACTTTAAATCCTCTAACGTTATGAATGTCATTGATCATAAACAGAGTCAAGTATTTTTTGTTGATGGTCCAGGCGGAACAGGTAAAACATTCCTTTATCGAGCATTAATGGCAACTTTGAGAAATAGAGGAAAAATTGTCTTAGCAACCGCGTCATCTGGTATAGCTGCAACATTATTACTTGGTGGTAGAACTGCACACTCCCGATTTAAGTTACCTTTTGATGTACAACCAAATTCAATCTGCAATATAAAAAAGCAACAAGATCTTGCAAAGCTTATTAGAGTAGCAGCTGTCATAATTTGGGATGAAGCACCAATGACAAACATTTATTGTTTAGAAGCATTAGATCGAACACTAAAAGATATTTTAGACTGTGATGCTCCATTTGGTGGAAAAGTTATGATCATAGGTGGAGATTTCCGTCAAGTACTTCCAGTTATTCAAAAAGGTAGTAAGGCATTAATGATATCTGCATGTATTATTAGGTCTTATTTGTGGGCTAATACCAAGGTCCTACATCTGGTACAAAATATGCGATCAATGAATGATCCTAAATTTGCACAATTTCTTATGCGAATTGGTGACGGTGTTGAACCTACCAAACCCAATGATATGGTGAGGATACCTCTTCAAATTGCATTACCATGGGAAGGAGAACAATCAATACAAACTCTTATTGATCATATTTTTTCACAATTAGATTTGCATGGATGGGATGCATCGTATATGGTCGAAAGAGGCATAATTACACCTACAAATCATGATGTTCAAAAATTGAATGACATAATTATCAATCTTTCAAGAGACGAACATAATTGGTTGTCATTTGCCGAGGTTGAAGTGATACTCATAACTTATATCAGCATGAATTTTTAAACTCAATTGCTCAAGGAAGTATCTCACCACATATTTTAATGGTAAAAAAGGTGCACCTTTATAGAGCAGTCATCTAACTCAATTCTTGTGCAACACTTTTGTGATTTATTTTTTAGGGCTCAAGTCAATGTTAGACTATAAATAGAGCAATCATCTAACTTGTATAATCATCTTTTGTTCTTGGAAATAATAAGTGACAATTGTTTCTTTGAATAAACGTTCACCTTTATTTTATTGTTATTTTATGTTCTTCTTTTTCTTCTCTTCCATGTCTACAATGAACATGAGTGAGTAGACTCTTCTTGTCTTGGGATTGTTGGATGAGTCTAATGATCTAATCCCTATCAAACCAAGTCTCGAACCTTAATTTTATGTAAATCTATTTTCTAATCTAATTTCACCGTTTTTATAATGAATTAACAAGTATCAAATTCATAAAGCGACGGCGGAGAGTTAGTACTTGTTAATTCATAATCACAAATATCAAAGCGAAGCATCGAAAGAAGAAGTTTTGATATTTGAACGAGTGAAATTAGACAAGGATTGCGAAACATGAGAATAGTCTAGCAAACCTTGAGACAATAAAGTTTCGAGCTTCAAGGATTTCAATAGCAATCAACCATGAGAATAGGCGTGATTGCTAGAGAAACACACTCACTGAAACCGAAAGGAGATGTGATAGGCTAAAGAGAAACTTGTCTTTAGAAAATAGGTACAACATAAAGTTCTAGGTTTAGGGTTTGGTTTGTGAAGGATTTGTCACCATGACAAACAAATAATCCCAAGGCACTTTTTATTATTATATTTTCTTTTAAAACAAAATACAAAACCTTTCAACTTGAACTCTTCTCTAATCCTTGTTGAAAGTTAATTGAATTCATAACTCCCGTCGGAACGATACTCTTTATTACTACATCGGTAAACCGTGCACTTGCGGATTTTACTACATCACTGAGTTCATAGATAATTTTGTTATATGTCTTGACAATATTTTGTTTATAAATCAATATATCAATAATTTCCATTAATAAAAAAAACATTTATATATTTTTTAGTTTTAATCCAAATAAAAATTTCATTAAAAAAACACCGTTAAAAAAATATAAATGTTTGTTGCTTTCAAATTATAACACACCAAACTAATCATGATTATTTTTTTCAATGACACCAACAATATAAGAAAAAATATATATCTAAGTTTTTTTAACGACATCAGCAACGATCTTTACTATAGAAAAAGTTGTTTAAGGGTATAATTGTGATAATGAAAAAGTAAGTATAAATATACACATCGAGTTTGTTGCACTTTTTAAATGATAAAGGAAAAAAATCAGACATATATATATATATATATATATATATATATATATATATATTCATATCGTGTTTGTTACATTTTTTTAATATTTTAATTTATTCTTATCTGTTTATTACATGTGTAATTTGTATTTAAAATTAAGGGCATTTTTTGAAGAAAAAATTCAGCCCAAAAGAGTTGAAAGAGGTTGTTTTCTTTATATATAACTAGCGAAAATACGGACACTCACGTGTCCGTTTTCCACTCTTTTTATTGCGCTAACGTTTGAAAATTATGAACGATGTTTTTTTTTGTGAAACTTTGATTTTGATTAAAACTAAAAATATAAATGTTTGTTATTTTCAAGTTATAACAAAGCAAACTAACCATGATTATCTTTTTTTGTTGGTGGCCGGAGTTTGAACCCCGGACCTTGCATATATTATCCATTGTCCCCATCAACTGAGCTAAGCTCATGAGGACTAACCATGATTATCTATTTCAATTACACCAACAATATAACAAAAATATATAATCTAAAATTTATTTTTTTAATGACACAAATAACAATATTTATTATAGAAAAAGTTATTTGAGGGTATAATTGGAATAATGAAAAATTAAGTATGAAAATATTCATATAGTTTGTTACACTTTTTAATTGATAAAGGAAAAAAATCAAACATCTATATATTCATATCGTGTTTGTTACATTTGTTTTAATATTTAAATTTATTCTTATTTATTTGTTATATACGTTATTTGTATTGAAAATTGAGGGTATTTTTGGAAGAAAAAATCGAACCCAAACGTGTTGAAAGGGGTAGTTTTCTTTATATATAGTATAGATACTGTATATAAAAAAAAAACGTTTTCGGCTCTTTTAGATTGTTTTTTCTCTTTTCAAAGATTCAATAATATCCTCACTTTTCAATACAAACAATACATGTATAAATAGACAAAAATAAACTTAAATATTAAGAAAAAAGTAATAAACATGATATAAGTGTATATATATGTACAATTTTTTTCTTTTATCTTTTAAAAAGTGTAACAAATTAGATGAGTATTGTATACATATATTTACTTTTTCATTATCCAATTATATACTTAAACAACAACTTTTCTATAATAAAGATTATCGTTGGTGTCATTAAAAAAATAAGAAAATATATTATATTTTTTTGTTATATTGTTGGATTCATTGAAATAAATAATCATCGTTAGTTTGATTTGCTATTATTTGAAAGCAAAAAACATTTATATTTCTACTTTTAATTAAAATTTCATAAAAAAAATACCGTTCATAATTGTCAAACGTTACCGCAATAAAAAGAGCGGAAAAATGGGCACTCACGTGCACACCTTTTAAACTAATTATTAACGGTTGGGGTTTGTGTACAATTTATGTCTCTTCCTTTTTTCTTCCTCAAAAGCAAAAACATGGGTTTTTATGTCTAAAGAAAAATGTGCATCTTGCTAAAATAGATTTTGGGTCTACTGTAGCAAACCCCTTCTATTTAACTTAATATTTGCAAAGAAACTCTTACTTGGTCACAGGACCAACACCTCACATTTAGGCACACACCCATGAAGCTAAAAAATTTAAAAAGAAAATGATTAAAGTGGTATTGATTGATGTGACTATTTTATTTATCTTTTAATTTTTTTGATTTGTGTGTGCCTGAATTTTGTGACTAAATGCTTGTGCTTACACAAGACTTTCTCATATTTGCAACATAGAATCATCCCACAAGTGATAATAAACTCTTCTATGGACACAAATGTAAATGATAAATTATTCTCTTTTAAATTTTACATTTGATATAAACGTGTCTAAATATTTATCATTTGTATTTGTGTCCATGGAAGAGTTTATCCCCACATGTCTCTCTCCCTTCACTAGTTTTTAGTGTTCAAGCCGTTTCTCCATTATTATTTTTTATTATCATCGTTTTTTTTTTCACTTTCTGCTTTTACTTTCATGTTCATGGATTCTACAGTTTTGTATACAATTTCACACACACATATATACCAAAATTTGTCCGCTTGGCAAAAATTAGGTACTCTTGAGAATTTAATTTTAAACTTAATTTGAAATATAGATTTTACTTTTAAATTATAAATTTAAGTGTTGCAAATTTCAATTAAGGAAAGGATGAAAACTCACAAATAACATATCCTATTAAATTTAATTTAAAAATTTTAATTTTAATTATTGATAAGTTATATACAATTGATTTTATCTCACTCTCATGTATTAAATATGAGAGTGAGATAAAATCAATTGTATATAACGAACAACAATATAAACTACATGCATGTATCACAAAGAATACAACCAACCAACCAACTAACTACATGCATGCCTATTGAATTCATTCTCCCTAATGTTTCACCTATTAAGTATGAACCTTGGAGTCTCACATGTTAAATGGTATAAAAAATGTTATATATGTTAGAAATATAAAATGATTGTTAATTCTACCCTCTATTACATTTATCTATTAAATAATTAAATTTTCAAGAGTACCTAGTTACGTACATTAATGATTGGACAAAGGAGGGGCCGACAGATGGATTCATGCAGGTAGACTTTAAGACGGAAAAGTTAATGTAACTTTACCGTAATTTAGTCTAAAAATGTAACATAAGAGAAAAATAAACATAAAGTAATGATGATGTTTCAACCTCAAAATCATTTAACCTCGGTCTAGATTTTAGACACCTAACAATTCGGATCAAGTTAATTCTTATTTTATATTTTTTATATTTTTTTTATATCAATCACTAACCTACAAACCACCACTAACCCAAACCCTTTTATGTCAATATGGTAGCTGTTCAATGGCCACCAACGATTTGCAGAGCTCCACAAATATTTACGAATACACAATGACCAGTTTATTTTTGTTCTCCACGAATACATATATATCCCAACTTTTGGTTAAAGCATATCCTCAATATACATAGTTATAGGAATCATAAAAAGTACCCTTAAAAAAAACGAATCATAAAAACTAACTGGATACATCATCATTAAAAAAGTGCAAAAACGGACACATGGGTGCCCATCTTTTTGTTAGTAATAAATAAAAACACTCTCTCAAACAACTTTAAATAAGGCTATTGCTTTTTTTTAAGGAGATGCTTAGAAGGAAAAATAATTAGAAATGGTACTTATAATATTACAAAATTAAAAAAAAATAGTGATAAACATTTTTTTATCCTCCAAAAAAAGATAAACATTCTTTCATCATTCTTTACAAAAAACACTCCTTTGAATAAACTAAAAGATTTATATTTATTTTTTTCTATCCTTTTTTCCTCCAAAGCTCTCCCTCGTTCCAAACTCCCAAACAAAGTAGTAAATTAATTTAGGTCAAATGATTGAGGCCCAAAATTCTTGAACCATTACTTCAGAACTAATAGTTCAAGATCTTAGGATGTGCTCCTCTTCTTATATTCGAATTCCCTCTTTACCAATTTTTGTGAGTTAGGGTCCGTTTGAATTGAACTTATTTTGAGCTTATGCAAAACAGTTTATGCAAATAAATAAGCTTTTATTTATTATTCATGAGCTTGTTAAGTTATTTTATGAAAAAACAACTTATGAAGATAAAGTTTGCGCTTGTAAGAACTTATGAATTAATATAAAAACTTATTTATTTGCATAAACTATTTTTCATAAGCTCAAAACAAGCTTAATCCAAACGGTATCTTTGTCTATATAGATATTTGCTTTGGTTTTGAATGGCTATGAGTCTCACTAATGAATATTGATATACACCCTATGATCGTTGTTATAAAAAAAAAATCAATTTTTGGATTCATTGAATAACGAATGTAACCGGTTATATTATAGATCAAATACATCAGTTATTCAATAAATTAAAAAGTTGGTTATTTGTTTAAAATAGTAACCAAATGGTGTATGTCATTGAATTAGTCAGTTATTGATCTCGGGCACCAAGTTTAAAAATCAGTCAAGTGGTGTTTAGCCCATGCTTTTTGGGTGAATTTTAGTTTACTGGTGTAAAAAAAACTTTAGATTCTAATTTTGTAATTTGAATATTCTTTTATCTTAAATTTTTATGACTTTTGACGATAAAAAAAAGATGATATGACAAAATTAATCAAGATTCGATCAAATTACAAAAATAGTTTAAATTTTAAAATTTGATGACATCGACAGTTTAAAATCAAATAATCATCAAATTACAAACACATTGCTTTAGATTTTGTTTTACAAAAGATAAATCAAAATCGCTCAAATGAGAGAGAATAAAGAGAAATACTTGCTTGAACACAAACACAAATAGAAAATGATTAGGCACACATACATTTGAATGAATTGAAAAAATTAAAAAAGAAAATAATTGAATGATGTGATTAAATTCTTTTCAATTTATTTTTCTTCACTTGTGTAAGTGTGACTAAGAAATTTTCATTTGTACTTGTATCCAAGCAAGAGTTGCTCGAGAATAAATACTTCATCCATCCCTATATCTAAGCATCCATTTGACTTTATTTTTGTCCCTAAATGTAAAACCATTTTCAAAATACTATATGTATTTATTATTTTTTTCATAAACATATCCATAATTAATATCACTATCTTGTTTTGACATACGAAAAGTCAAATTTAATACACATACAAACAAAGGACAATTTAGTAATAATAATAAAAAAATAGACACATTAATTGCACTAACAATTTTTCTTAAGAAATGTAAAAAAAGCAACGAGGTTTACATACAGGGACCGAGAGTGTACCATTTAACTAAAAAAAAAGAAAAAAGTGAGATGCAGAGTTTAGGATGATGCACGTGTGCCTTGTCTTGTCTGCTGAATTTCCAAGTAAGTAAAGTAACAGTAAAATTTACATAAATGGAACAAACAACTACAAAAGAAGAAGAAGAGGAAGCTCAATTCAATGGGTTTTAGCGTTTCTTCCTTTTCCTTCTCCTCATCTTCATCTTCTTCAAGCTTTTCTTTGCAACACACATTTCCACTGTTGTTAAAAAGAACAACTTCTTCTAACAGAGCTAGCTGCAGAAGAGTTTGTATAAAAAGCTGTTTTTCAGTATCCTATCACAAATTTGTTGATTTTGCTTTGGATGAAACCTCTCACCATACCCACTTGCTCTCTTCTCCTTTACAGGTTTTGATTTGATTATATCAACCTTTTTTACCATTGTTATGTTCTTCTCATTTGTGTTTTTGTTGCAAATTGAAATGGTTGATTAGGGTTTGTTCCATTCTGTTTTTGCAATTTTAGAAACTCTTTATTATATTGGAATGAGTAATTGATTGTTTTTGGACTTTCAATTCTATGCAAATAGTTTTATAAGGTTCAGTTTGGATTAATGTCTAGACTGATTGCAGGAGCTACCCTGTTAAAATAAGTTGATGGTTTTTCAGTTATGAAAATGTTAAGACTTCAATGATAGAATTTTTAGCAAGTTTAGATGCTAATAATGTTGCAAGTCGCGAAATCAAAGAGATGAAGATTTATTTGATAGGATAAAATGAGCTTGAGAGGTCGATATATAGATAGAGTTGGGGCCTGTTTTGATAAACAGCTTATTTGCAGCTTATAGCACAAGCGCTGATGTATAAGCTTGCATAAGCTATTTTTATATCAAAAGATAGAATAACGTTAAATTGTTTTCGTATATGCTGTAAGTTGTTTATATAAGCTATATTGGAGAACTTATGAAAATAAGTTGAAAAAGCCAATGAAAACTGTCATAAGCTGTTTTCGAAAGTTCTCCAAACAGTGTCACAAAACTTATGTCAGTAGATAAGTCCAAATAAACCAATCCAAATAGGCCCCTAGTACAGAATCAATAAACTAATTACCAACTAACATTTTTAACTAACTTTTGAGGGAGTTATAACTTATAACTAACTCCCAAGAGAGCAGTGGGTTAGTAACTCTGTTTCAATTGTTGACTTTGTTCCTCGCCATGTTTGTGGGTATAGATGTTCAATTTAAATTTCCTTATGTTGTCTTGCTAGGAAAGGTACAATTCCATGAATTCTAAGGATGGTAAAGGAGTGCTTAATATGTTATCATTTCAAGCTGACAAGATTAGGCTTCTACGTAGTATGATCATTGAGACAGAAACAATGCAGGTTTGTTCTTAAAACTATTATCAAATTGTTATATATATGATTGGTTCCTCAACAAATTAATCCTTTTAGTCGTTGGTAATTTATTATAGCCAGAGTGATTTTATAGTTTGACCATAACTGTATATATTTTTGCCAAACTTGATATTCTTTACCAACGAAGGATCCTTCATATAATAAGATAATGTAGTTTAACGGATTGAGTAAATGTTCTTTTGCATCTTTTTTCTATCAGATCCTCAGGACGTGTAATGTTGACAATCCCTAGTCCATTATATTCATTAAAAATATTAGTTATGGGAGCATTTTCTGGAAACTCAATGAATTCACTACATCAAATATCTTCTCTATTCTCCGGACTTCAGAGTTCAAATACAAAATGCATATTTCCAGTTCTAATCTAACTGGCATTTCTATTTTAGATTATTTTACTATAATATAATACCATTTCCATCCTTAATTGTGGCATTTCCATTCTTCTCTATTATTTTAGTATAATATGCCTGATGTTTTTCTATGGCATTGCACTCTTCATGCAGGTTTTGGACTTTACTGTATTTCCAAAAGCGGAGTATGATGTCCCCATATTTTGTGCCAACTTTTTCTCGACTGCCAAAACAAACATTGTTGTGTTGTAAGTTATCGTCTTCTTCCCTAGTTACTGCAATCCACTTGTATAAATGTATAAATAATATTCCTTGTGATTCTTTATTTTACTTGTGGATAAGTCTAAGTCGAGCAACATGATTATAAACTCATTTCTAAGCCACCTTTCTACATACAGAAGCTGGTCTACTACTGTGCATCATTTTCCATACAATAAAAGTTTATCACTTATTACAAAAACTTATCATGGGTTGCTTTACATTGCACAGTCAAAGAGTGAATCATTCAGTAACTAATATTAAATGTTTTACCGCTAGTGTTTAGCTCTTTGGTTTACTATACTTTTGTCGAACCTTGAAGAAGACGAAGTCTAGTTTTCCCCAATATTTTTACACTGTAAAAATCTTATACTTGGAAGTCTAGCTTTTCTTCACTGATGACATTGGCAATGTTATAAAGTTTTCCATAGTGCCATTTATAGCTTCAATCATTTAGAACAGTGTACTATGTCTTCTATAGATCACTAACCTTGTATTAATGATGCCAGGGACCTTAACCCATTACATGATATCATCAATCAGGATGACTACATGGAAAAGTACTTTAAAAGCTTAATTCCTATTGGCCTGAAATATGCTGAGGTAACTGCAAATATTTTGTGAAAAAGTACCAGAAAAAAAATGATTTGTGTTTTCAGTTTTGGAACAGTTAATGACAACTGCATAACAATGTTCAAAGTTTTGGTATTGAGTAACTTCTTAGTGACCACATTAACCATAAGAATGATGGATTTTTCAAAAACTTTATATACTTTTAACGAGTAAATTTCCATTAGTTCTTTAATGTCCTCGTGCACACAAGTGTTTTTATATTAATTAGAGCAGTTATCTCTCAAAGGACTTAGGATGACTACTGAACACAGACTTCGTGCAGCATTTTCCATGGGGAGGGAAGCTCACAAGTGAGTCTATAACTTTTTTTTCGCCAATAGTCATTTGGACAAAGTTTACTTCAAGCCCACAAAAGTATGATATTCTGTATTCAGCATTCAGAGATTATTACAAGGTATTAATTCCTATGACCATGGCAATTCATAATATTCTAATATGTTTAGTGAACACTAAAACAGACCTTGCAGGTATGGTTGGAATTGATAGCCACAGCAGCAAAAGAGACTGATGGATATCAAATTTCCCACAATCTTGAAGCACAACATAGATATCTGACATGGAGAGCCGAAACGGTAGTTTGGATTTATCTCAAACTTTTGTCTAATTGGCAGTCATATGATTGGCGATCTGGCCATGAGAAATGCATGTGTTTATCCATTTATAATTTTGAATTGTTTTTTAAGATTTTTTGTTTGCGGAAATATTTTGAAAGTAGGATCCTGGACAAGGTGTTTTGAAGAAGCTGATTGGGGACACACTTGCAAAGGTAGACTGAATTTGAGGCCAGTTTTGTTTCTCTACAAAAAATAATACTACAGATCCTCACTTTCTGTTTTATACTATAGGATTTATTAAGAAGCTTTCTCTTTAACGGAGTCGATGAACTAGGAAGCAAAACGTTCAATGATTATTTTCCTCATTACCACGGCGAGAAAGAAACTCTAAATAAGAAAGGCGGTATTGCTGGGAAGTCTTTTGAAAATCGCCCATGGGATGCCAGAGGAAAATTCCTTGGTAAATCATTATTTAAAAAAAATAAATTATAATTGCTCTACTCATATCATTATGTTTATAATGTCCTTTCATCAGGGTCCTACAAGTAACTAACTATGCTGTGATCAAAGGATTGTTTCCTCTGCTTTTTTTTTTTTCTTTTCCTAAATGCAAAAAATGTTCTGCAGACATTTTTTAAGATAGTAGACCTTAATTTCAAGTATTCATGAGTAACAACATAGTAGTTTCAGTTATAGAAAATTTGTATCATATATTACATGATAAGTTTATCCTATACATTGAGTTACATGATAAGAGAATCTAGTCTCATACATTACAAGCGATCTTCGGAATTTTAATGCGCTTGACATTTATCTATTACCAAAAGACTAAGGTCTACTTAATGTGGTGCTGACATTTGGTCCTTGGAATATTTTAGGTCAATGAATTCTGGAGCTTGTGCACACCTTTGCAATCAAACTGGTTAAATTTCTTTGACTCGGGTTCTGTAAGCAAATATTGGGTTTCCGGTGCAAATTTTTTCCATGATGAATGCTTGGTCCGAATCAATTGACGAATTGGTCACCTGTTACCAACATGCTTGCAACTTTTCCTTGATGTACTATTATTGTATTATGATTATGTTATGTCCATGCTTCTTGTTGTAATTTTACATATGTAAAAAGAAATAAATACGGCGGCTAAAAGCAAATATCAACACCGATGACTGTTAACATGTTTGTAATTTTTACATCTGTATTGTTAGATTCAAATTTTGATTCGTTAGGAGCAGTTTCATAATAGCTGTATTTTATATTAGCAACTTAATAGGTGTAATATCATGAGTTATGTTAGCAAATATTTAATTATGTATTTTATATTGATTACATAACCTGAGACTTATCATGGATTTGGAATGTTAATTTGTCAAGGTTCTTATATTGATCATTTTGTAATTGAACGATTAGTGAAATGTTTCATACTATCCTATCTAGTTCAAATTATATTGTCTGTTCTAATTTTTTTTATCTTAACCTTCTGTTTTGTAGTTTAAAGGCGCTATATCGATGATATATGATAAATATCTCTTGAATTTTTTAATGAAAAGTTTTAATTACATGTTTTTCTTGTAAAGTGTACTATTGACTTATGTAAGATTTGATTTTTATTTTTCTGACGCAATTTGATAAATTTGTTCACGAAAGTGAAAAATATAGTTAGATAATTTGATATAATAACAGGATGATAAATAGTGTGTACCTGGAAATAAGAATGCTCCATCATTTATAGATATCATTGTAATGTAGGACTTTAAACTGCAAGATAGTTTTTCTTCTCACTGCTTGATTGACCAGAGAGAGTTTCCAGCGACGATAGCCGATTCTTTCTTGCGGGGAACGCTTTCGTAACATATTTAAATTTCCTTGGCTTCAGGCTAGTCAACTCATCTTATGCACTTTTTAAGAAATCTAGTTCAAGTACTCAAAAGTAAAAGAAAGAGAAGGATCTAGTGACGTAAACCATATGATATCATTTTTACTCCCAAGCACCCCGAAAATACTAAAATACCTCGATGAAAGTTAACTCCGCTGGCTAATGGTGTTGGAGCCAGCAGCAATTAACTGCTGTCGGGGGATATTTTGGTACTTTTGTGGTGTTTGTGAGCAAAAATGAAAGTGAGAAGAGCAATGTTCAAACTGCAAGGTGTTCTTCTTAGGCCATCCCAGTGGACTGATTTATGGGCTTCTTCTCTTTGAGATGTAAGTTGGGATCCTTTTTCATGCAAGCAGTGAGATGAAAATTGCTCAATAGAATTTCGCTTCCAGTTGAATTGTAACTTTTGATCGACTTTTTTTTATATGTAAAATTTGATCGGGTTGTAACTCCTGATCGATTTTTTTTCAGCCAAGTGAACAATTTTAAGATGCATGTTGAGCTACCATCGAGTGAGATGCACGGTGACATGAGAAGCAAAGACGCTTCCCAGACCCTTAGAATATCCTGTTGTCACTTGCATTATTTGATTTATGTTTTTTAACCCTTCATTTTTATTTATGCACTGTGAGCATCTTCAATCGAGCACAATTATCTAATTGTTTTTACATTTTAATACAGTACTTAAGCACTACATTTCTTAGACCCCGAAAATTTTCATAAAATAAAACTAAAGAAGTATCACAACTAACTCTATATTTCTTCCCTAAAAAAATAATAAAAATAACTCTATATTTCTCTTATATTAAACATTTAAACCATATTTCAAAAAGAAAAAACATTAAAACCATGGCGCATCCAATCAATGTTGTCAAAACCGTGTGTTAAAAAATCGGAATTCAATCAATTTTGAACCATTTAATTTGTTATAAAATCGAATTAATTTAGTTTGATTTTATCCGATTTTGAAGAAATTAACTTTTTTTTTTGTTTGTTTTAACTTTTAGTAGCTTTACTAAATTATTAAACTCTTGTTTTTTAGATAGATTTTTTTGGATGTTTATATGATTAAGTGGAATAATTTATGTTCTTTGTTTTAAGTTTATGAACTCGTTGATAAAAAAATATAAGTTTATGATATTGTGTTGGATCATAACATTATGATGTGAGTTCAATTGAAAGAATATTTAGCTTGAACTCACACCATAATATTATGATCCAACACAGTATCTTAAATAGCTTGAGCTTAATCAAAGGAATATTTAGCTTGAACACACTTAATTCTCTAGTTTTCTTGATAAACCCAATATGGGCGTATATGTATAAGTATGGCTATCCAATCTTGTACACAACTTCAGTCACAAATTAAATATTATTTTTAGCAAATGAAAAATATTTCAAACAAAATTTTGTTTAACGTTGTTAATATAAATTAACCGAACAATTAAAATCGAATGGTTAATGAACTTAATCAAATGATAAATTGTTTAAAAGAACTCAAGTTCAATTAACAATATCCTAAATTAAAACTTGAGTAGATCATAACACAATATCCTAAATTAAAACTAAATATTAATTAAACTCAAGTTTTATTCCTTCAATTGAAACAATTTAATAATTTATAAACTTTAAAGTTTTAAGATAAATGTAACTAATTTTATAAAGTTTATATATTTAAATATAATGTCTTAACTATTTATTAATACTTTTTGTTTAAATCACATAGAGATATTGATAATGGACCACCTTAAAATCCGATGGGTTGGCCATACACATGCCAATTTTTATAGTGAAATCCCCCCCAGTGTGCTAAATAGCATCAAGAATTCTTCAAGAATAAAGAGCAGTCAATCACAATGCACTATTTGCCAGTTGTGTCTTAAAAAATTCTTTAGGCTATTTTTCTAGAGAAATAGCATTTTCCATATATAAATTATCTTTCCCTCATTTCTCCATTTTAATTATTTTTAGGGAAAATTACACCCACCTCCCCTGAGTTCTATTGAAATGACACAGACACCCCCTTTAGTTTTAAAACTTACAATAACCTCCCTTATGTTTTCATCAATTAGACAAACACCTCCCTTTGTTGTCAACACCGCTAACTTTCTGTTATCTTTTTATTTTATTTTTGAGAGATGATGTGTTTTACGTGAGGGTTGAAATCATTTGAGAGAATTTCTTTTTCTATCAAACCATCAAGCTAGCATAAGCTGTTAAAAATACTTTTAGTTCACTTGAGAACAGAGCAATAAAGGTTGCAGAAAGTATCAAAAGTTATTCATAATTTGAATATTAAGTCTTGTATCCCATTTTCCCTCATGAAATTGAGATCTTAGTGAGAGACATTTATAGAATAATCGTAACAT